>Ga0163147_10001084_pt1 | contig 42171 bp, 35 predicted proteins | sample OliLakLV19MP6G1_FD_148597 | JGI IMG/M metagenome (GOLD analysis project Ga0163147, IMG submission 148597) | Freshwater microbial mat bacterial communities from Lake Vanda, McMurdo Dry Valleys, Antarctica- Oligotrophic Lake LV.19.MP6.G1 | ecosystem: Environmental > Aquatic > Freshwater > Lake >...
CGGGTCCAACGGCTCATGCGTCTCATGGGACTTGAGTCGTTGGCTCCGAAACCCGACACGAGTAAGCCGGCGCCCGAGCATCCCGTCTACCCGTACCTGTTGCGCAATCTGGCTATTTAAAGGCCGAATCAGGTCTGGCGGCCGACATCACCTACATTCCCATGGCGCACGGTTTTGCCTCAACATCAGCATGGACGGACGTGGCCGCTACCTTGACAACATTTTATTGAACGGGTCTGGCGCTCGCTAATGTACGAAGAGGTTTTTCTGCATGCCTACCAGGACCTCACGGAGGCACGACTTGGGATCGGTTGCTACTTCAAGTTTTACAACGACACTCGCCCCCACCAGGCGCTGGGCTACCAAACACCTGACGCTTTCTACCGAATGGAGCCCGCTCGTGCCGCCTGAAGCTTATTCACAAGACTTCGCAACGCCGCCACGAGTTATCAGTTTCGCCCCGGCACCCACTCGGCCTAGCCAACCTGAACTCTTGGGTCTGCTCTGGCTCTAATACCGCCTTCCCGACAAACTGCAAGGGGGCGAGATTTACGGAGTTTGAATTTAGAGGGTGAGGCCCGGGGACCAGCGGTGGGAGAGCAATTCGGTGAGGCGTCGGGCGGGCCAGCGGCGTTCGATTTTGGTAATGACGTCGACGAGGTAGTCGCGAGTGGGGACACCGATGGCACGACATAGACGCCGTTTAAGGCGAGAACATGGAAGTGCAGGCAGGAAAGCTCTGCAAGGAGATGAGCTTTTCGGCGCGGTGTGTGCGCCCTACACGACGCGCAACAAGCCCGGCAAGTGCGTGAACGTGGAGCGCGCTGGCGGCGCGTGCGCAGATGCGAATACTTGTTACAGCGAAACCTGTACGGGCGGCAAATGTGTCGCCGGCGGAAAGTGTAACTGTGGAGCGGCGGCCCTAAGAGTGGCGAGGCGTTTCGCCACTCTCAATACCCAGCCGGTAAAGTTATTGTTTTTCGATCGCGTAGCGGATGCTTACCGTACTGACGACTTCGAGCTGGCCGCTTTCAACCGGAGCTGCAGCGGCGTAGCCGTAGCCACCCTCCTTTGCCATCATTGGCATTGCCATCGGCATGGGTGAAGGAAACCCTGCGGACTCGTTGATAGCGAGAATTGGGCCCAAGCGAACGCCGCTCAAGCGAGCCAGCTGCGTCGCTCGAGCGCGGGCATCGGCAACTGCCTTTTCACGCGCTTTTGCTTCGAATGCCTGCGGGTTGGAAAGCTCAAAATTAACGCCGTAAATGGTGTTCGCTCCGAGCGTGGTGGCTGTACCTAGGATTTGACCAAGCTGCTTTAGGTCCCGCACGGTGACCTCCAGCGTGTTGCTAGCGCGATACCAACCGCGTGGTTCGTCCTTCCCCGAGGCCTCCTTCACGGGCGCCGGGGCGGAAGCCATGCCCTTTCCAGCTTTGGATGCTGGCGCGATGGGCTCCGGTAGTGGTGGTGGTGGGTCGGGGCGAAAATCCTGTTCGAAGTTTACAGAGAAATTCTGAGTTTTGAGATCGGCGGCTAGAACGCCCAGGTTCATGAAGGCTTCGGTGAGTTCCTTCATCCGTGTACTCGTGCTCGCGGTTGCCTCTTCGGAAGTGCGTGCCCGCACCTCCACGCCGATCGAGGCCCGCGCTAGATCAGGTGCGCCGGTGGCTTTGCCAAACCCGGACACTACCACTCCCATTGCCTCAGGGCTGTTCGCGCTTTGCACGACTGTAGTGCCACATCCGTTCAATCCAACCAGGAGGGCCAACGCAGCTGTTGATTTCAGACTTTTAAGAATAAATGCCATTGAAGGTTCTCCAAGAAGGGTTGGCAGGCGCTCCTGCTTTGAGCGGTGAGCGTCGGCCTTGTACATGCATAACGCAGTTGCTTCGTGGGGCTTACACTTTCGAGAACGCTAGCGTTGAGCGCAGTTCTGAGGCGATGGGTCTAGGCCGGCCGTCGGGTATCTGCGGGGATTGGGGGGTGCTTGCCACGACTGAATGTCGGGTCAGAGCATAAGACAATCGAACTGAGAAATCGGTCGGAAGGGGGAGCAGAGGCAAGACCTGACCAGGCCACCTAGCCGACAGCACTCTGACCCTGCTCACCACATCACCGAAGCTCAAGGAGCAGTCACGGCGACCCCATGCGGAGCTGAGAAGCCCACTTCATGCACGCGCCAATAGATCTCCGCCCTGAGGTGCTCACTTCCACCAAAGGGAGCAGCATCCCCAAGGGCAACAAGAGCCCGGCGTCAGGCCCTCAACAGAACCTGAGCCGGAGCTGCCCGAACAAAACCGGTGGTGGGGTCGGCGGAGGCTGAGGAGCGAGGCCAAGTTTGGCGAGCAGGGCGGTCCCAGCTTGTACGGTGGTGGCGGCTTCGAGCCAGCGCATGGGTCCACCGCAGCGGACACAAGTATCAAGATCTGCCCGGAACACATGAGCCAAAAACCAGGCCCAGCGTTTACGGGAAGGGCGAGCGTCATCAGTTTGGGGTTTGAGCTTGGGGAACTCAAGCTGGTCGCCCGAAGCCGGAGGCGGCTTGAAAGCGGCAGAATCCTGTGGCGGCTTAGGGACTACTTCGGCACGGAACTTGGAGTGGCTTGAGAGGACGTCAAAATAGCGCACCAGATGAAAGCGCGGTGGTGGGATAGCTGCGATGAGGCGGATGATGAGGTCGCGAGGCGGAAGCAGAATGGCGCGGGTGCCGTCTTTCCAGACGTTCTTGAGAGTGAGCTCGAGCTTTGCCATCGGGGCGAAGCTCGAGGCGGTCCTGAGCAAGCGGAGGGCGCGTGATATACCTGCAAAGGCGCTCCAGCTGGCGACGGTCACGGCCATCGACGCATTGGCGAGCATGGAGATTAACGCCGCGGACTTCAGCGACGGGGTCGTTTTCGTCGTGAATTTCGCAGACAGCCGGTGCGGGCGAGACGAGCAAACGGAGTGGGGCTTGGCCGGCGCGGGTCCCCAGAAGCCGCTACTCCGCGTGCCGCAGCGGCATAGCAGGCGGCAAGACCGGGCTCATCCGAACACAGCTTGGGCGGCTCGTCGTCTTGCATTGCCGGGTCGAGGGAGCGGCTGTGTGCTCGGAGGATTTTCTCGATGCGTTGTACCGCGCGGCGGGCGATGTCGGCGACTTCGGCATGGGTAGACGTTGGAAGAGTATGAAAGACGAGAGCGTCATTGGTATCGTCCTGACATAGACGCCGTCTAAGGCGAGAACATGGAAGTGCACGTTGAGTCGGAGTGCGCTGACAGTTCTCTGCACAGCGGCGATGGCGCCTGTGTGGGCGTCGGCAACGCTTGGGAGGTCGAGAATGGGTTTGGCTCTTTTGCAGAGCGAACGGTCGAGCTCGTGCGCGAAGGCACTCACGACCAGCGCCGCGAGGACGCGGTCATAGCCGAGCAACGCACGCAAGCCCCAGGGCAAGGAGCAAATCCAGTGACGCATGGGTACGCGCGGCAACACGTGCTGCTCCATGTGGTGTCGGCCATGCGTCGCCCCAGGCAGGAGGGGCAGAAGCCGCGGCGTTTTCAGGAGAGAGCTACGCGTTGCGAGTGGCCGCAGCTGCGACACACGAGGTGCACGCTGCCTGCGGATAAGAGCCCGCAGCGCAAGTACTCCTCGAACTCACGCACCACGAACTTCGGGAGACCCCCTTGCTGTTCTGGGAAGGAACCCAGCACTTTCCTAGACATGATGGGCCGCCCTCCGCGCTTCACGTCATTTGTCGAAGCCACTCAGTAGGGCCGAGTCTTTCAGACCGCCTGGGGCAGCATCCCCGTCATTGGGATTCAAGCCTTGGTCGAGATCAAGAAAACGCAGCGACCTGAGGACTATCCCATCATCTCCCGATTAGCGCTCGCATTCCTCAGCGAAAAACCGAATCCGACTCCCGAAGACTGCCTTTGGGCAATTGACAATGTGTTCACTGTGGGCGAGCTGCGACGCTTGATGTTGCGCTACGGAGCAGAGCTTGCCGATTTGATGCTTTCTCCCCTGTTGGCACGGGCACTCGACGCCAACCAGTCTGAGTCCGATTGGCCCCCAGAGCTTGAGGATGAGATTGATGCCTGGCAGCAACAGCGGGCCTCTCGAATCCGTCAAGCAGATCGCCGCTATTGGCGGACGGTGATCGAAGAACTGCGGGAGCTTCGGAACAATGGTTCGCTGATGGTCGAAGGGACGCTCGTTTAGATCCGCGCTCTCGATTAACATCCTTTGGTCGTAGGCTGAGACGGCCAACGCAACGTATCGCTCGGGGAGCCTTACCCCACTTGCCACAAGTCGATCATTTCGGGATTTGTCCACTGCACACTAATGGAATGGCCAAGGTATCCGGAATACACTTGCAGCCATCTCGCCCTCGTCCGTTTGATCGCAACCCGCCCCCAACGCTAGCAGGAGGGCACCCGAGCTCAAGCCTTTGAGATTTCTGATACTTAGGTTCAATAAGATACAGCTTTCGATGGCGGGCGGCCACCCCAAATGCCCCAGGCTAACTCCTATCGGGAGCGCGCGCCACGACCACGGTTTCCTGCCCGGCGCGCCATGGGCTCTTGTCGAAGCCTGCGAAGAACTCGAGCTCGCCGAAGCCCGCGCGGGCGAGCAGGTGCTCAAGCTCGTATCGGTAATACCAGCGCAGATCGATCTGCGTTACTCCTTGCAGGTCAACCGCGTCGCTCTCGTAACGAAACGTGACCGTCATCACCTGGCGGGTCAGGTCACGCCGCACACTCTCTCGACGCCTCACCTGCTTGCCGTCGTGGGAGAATGCCACCCCCGGGCCCTCTGGCTCCTCCAAGACTGCCATTCGTGCGAGCTTCGGATCGAAAACGTCGAACACGAACGCGCCTCCCGGAGCCAGGTGGCGTCGGACGTTTTCCAGCGTCGCAAGCTGCGCCTCGACGTCGAGCAGGTGCTGCAGCGCGCGAAATGGTGCCGTCACCAGCCGAAACCTCCCTTGGCCCAGGTCGAAATTTTCCATCCGCCCACCAACCAGCTCAACATTCGCGGGCGGGTCTTTCTCACGCAGCACCGCCAACATCTCGGACGACGCCTCAAGCCCCACACAAGCCACGCCCGTCAGCGCGGTGGGCAACAACACCCTACCCGTCCCACAGCCTAGCTCCAACACCGGACCGCCGCTCTGCTTTGCGTGTTCGACGTAGAACGCTCTATCACCCGAGGGGTCGCGGATCAGGCCGTAAACCGAATCGTAGGTCCGAGCCAGAACTCGCTCGTAAGAAGCGGCGTACGTCATGCGCGTATCCTAGCGGTTTAAGTGAATGTCGTACATTGTGGCGGCGCCCGCTCCAGTGTTAACAGCATAAAGCCCATGTCGGCGGAAGCTCTAGGGTTGGCGACATCGAGCAACTAGGAGTACGCTTGCGCGCATGAACCTGCGCGATACTCACACGTTGAGGTTGACACCCATTGCCATGGGAATTTTCGCGCTGGCGTGCTTGAGTTGCGGGGGCGTTACCAGTTTGGACTCAACTCCCGTTGACCCAGGAAGCTCGAATGGCCTGCCCAGCCCCTCCGCCAGCACGGTGGGGACTGGTTTGGGTCCGATGCCAACAGGTAGCACTACAGGCACCGCGCCGACCGCGCCGACCGGGCCCGCTCCTAGTGGAACCTCTACGTCCATGCCAATGCCTGATCCCGCGTCGTGGCCTCAGCTGCCGCCACCGGGCTGCTCAGGTGGGGAGGCCGTTGCGCAGCTGCCCGCGGTGGTCGCGGAACGCATGGCTCAGCTCATCTGGGGAGGCTCGGCCGATGAGCCACTGCTCGCCCGCGTTCGAGGCTTGAGTCCTTACACCGCAGGTAACCTGGGCTGCCTGGCAAGAGAGATGCTGGTCGATCGGCGTGCGCGCGGCGGGATTCGGAAATTTTACATGGCTTGGTTGGATTTGAATCGTAAGCCGAATGAGTCTTATGTGGATCCAAAATTGGTTCCCGAATTTTCACCCCTCCTGCTCGACTCGGCGCGCATTGCGACCGAACGTTTCATTGAGCACGTCTTTTTCGAAGGTACCGGAACTCTGCGAGAGCTCTTGCTCGCCCCTTATGCTTTTTCGGCGCCGGCGCTCGATCTTGTTTACGGCCGCCAGTCAACGCCAGGGGAGCTCACGCAACATTATTTTCGGGGTGAAGACAGGCAGGGCATCTTCACTCAGGCGTACTTCTTAATGACGCGCTCCACAGCGAGTCATGGTTCGCCAACGCAACGCGGCCTGAGTGTTGTCACTTCAGCCCATTGTTTTTCCTCGCCCGTGCCCCCAGCTGGAGTTCGTGCCAATGCCACCATCGGCGATCAAGGAACCACGCGGACGGCCTACGATGAGCTCTACGCGAACCCAGTATGTATGAGCTGCCATGTTTTCGCGGGCAAGCCCGGCTACGCCTTTGAGCACTTCGATGTGCTGGGTCGTTTTCGCAGCACTGAGAACGGCTTTCCTGTGGATACCCGAACGGAAGTGCCAGCGTTGCCCGTGAGCCTGCCTGACTCGGCTGGAAACGCCGGAGGGTTTCGCGCCGTGAACGGCGCCGTGGACTGGATGAACTACATCTCCTCAAGCTTGGCAGGGCGACAGTGCCACGCTGCGCATTGGCTCGCTTATGCGCGGACTTTCGACACCGACTCGCAGCACTACCGCGAGCTCTGGCTCACACCGGACCGGGAGGCTATCGAGTACGTGACCGCTCGGACGCATCTCGCAGATCAAATGGATCTGCGAGAGCTCGTGGTTGCGATTACCGAGACGAAATGGTTTGTTCAGTAAAGGGACGGCTACAGCGCCACGCCAACAACCACCTTCAAGCTGACGCCGTTAACACTTGACTTCGGATTATCCAGATACGTGGGCCCTTCAATCTTGAGAGTATCGGCGTTCTTTTGCTCGAACCAAATGCTTCGGTCGAACCCGACGGAGTAACCAGCTCGCCCGCCGACAAGTCGAAATCCTTGGTCCAGGACCAACCGATCAAAACCAACGCCAAGATTGAGCGCGCCGAATTGCTGTACAATTCGCTCATCTCGGCCGCTGACTGGGCCAACATTCGGATGGGGTCGACGCCGTGGCTGACGAGGGCGACTCCGAGGAACGGAAACAGCGCGTGGCGTCGCGCGTTGAGGGCAGCGTAGCCGATATCAAAACGCAAATTGTTCTCCTCGAGGCTCGTTTCAGCGCTCGTGAGCCGCGACCTCAGCGTCTGCGCACCAAGATCGAAGCCAAGCTCGGAGTGGATCCTCCCGATACAGAATCCAAGCGCGGCGCCAAAAGCTGGGAAGGCGCCTGGCTCCTCGAAACCCTGCCTCGCGAGGTGCGGAGCATAAGACATTCGAACTGACAGTCGGACGGTAAGGAGGAGCAGCGCCAAGAGCAGGCCATCCAGCCGAAGGCGCTCTGGACCCTCCGAACCACGTCAACGAAGCCCAGGCAGCGCTGAACACGAGCGACTGCGGAGCTCAAAAGCCAGCAGGAGACCGGTGCAAATAGATCTCCGCACTGAGGCGCTCACTTCCAACAAAGGGAGCACCATCCCCGAGGGCAACAAGCGGAGCAACAGAAACTCGACAGAACTTGAGCCGGAGCTGCCCGAACAAAACCGGTGGTGGCGTCGGCGGAGGCTGAAGAGCAAGCCCAAGTTTGGCGAGCAGGGCGGTCCCCGCTTGTTCGGTGGTGGCGGCTTCGAGCCAGTGCATGGGTCCACCGCAGCGGACACAAGTATCAAGATCTGCCCGGAACACATGAGCCAGCAGCCAGGCCCAACGCTTACTGGAAGGGCGAGCGTCGGCAGTTTGGGGGCTGAGCTGGGGGAACTCAAGCTGGTCGCCCGAGGCCGGAGGCGGCTTGAAAGCGGTAGAATCCTGTGGCGCCTTGGGGACTACTTCGGAGCGGAACTTGGAGTGGCTTGAGAGGACGCCAAAATAGCGCACCAGATGAAAGCGCGGAGGTGGGATGGCTGCGATGAGGCGGATGATGAGGTCGCGGGGCTCGGGCAGGAGTGCGCGGGTGCCATCTTTCCTAACGCTTTTGAGAGTGAGCTCGAGCTTACCCTCGGGGCGGAGCTCGAGGCGGTCCTGGGCAAGCGGGGGCGCGTGATATACCTGAAGCGGCGCTCACTAGCGCCTTCGGCGCTTCGGCTCGCAGGGGCTCGCCGACCGTGGTCCTCCGTTGACTCGTGCAGCGTGCTGCACTCGTCCACTCCGGCTCCAGTTGGCGACGGTCACGGCCATCGACGCATTGACGAGCGTGGAGATTAACGCCGCGGACTTCAGCGACGGGGTCGTTTTCGTCGTAAATTTCGCTGACAGCTGGTGCGGGCGAGACGAGCAAGCGGAGAGGTGCTTGGCCTGCGCGGTCACCGGAGGCTGCTACTCCGCGCGCCGCAGCGGCATAGCAGGCGGCAAGACCGGGCTCATCGGAGCAGAGCTTGGGCGGCTCGTCGTCTTGCCCGTCTTGCATGACACGGTCGAGGGGCGGCCGTTTGCTCGGAGGATTTTCTCGATGCGTTGTGCCGTGCGGACAAGAGCATCTTTAGCGTCGCGGACATAGACGCCGTCTAAGGCGAGAACATGGAAGTGCACATTGAGTCGGATGGCGCTGTAAGTTCTCTGCACAGCGGGTGGCGGCTAGTGTCCCACCGTGCCTTCCCCGATTCAACCAGCTCGTATGAGCTCACGAGCGGTCCTTCTCACGGCGTGGAGCTTGTTCACGACGTGCCGCGAGTAGCGCTGCCGACGCGAGCAAGAGCCATAGAAAGCATTTGAACCTCGGCTCCTTGCGTGGTAGCAGTCCTCAAGAGTAAGGTCCGCTATTTCTACCGCCCGCTTTCGAGGAAAGTACCTATGGAGAATGCGATGCGGATTGAGGCCGTGGAGTCAAGGCCTTTCGCAGCGGTAGTTCTGCGAACAACGCTCGCGGAACTGCCGGGCAAAATGACGGGCTGCTACGACAAGGTATATGGGCTGCTAGGGCAAGCAGGAATTCAGGGAATTCAACCGCAAGGCCACAATCTGGCTGTCTATCGGCCTGGGCCAGATAATGTGTTCGAAGTGAGCGTTGGCGTGCAGGTTTCTGGCTTATTCGACAGTGTCGGAGACCTCGTCTGTCAGCAGACGCCGAGTGGACGGGCCGTTAAGTTCGTGCACTTTGGTCCCTACAGCGGGTTACCAAAGGCTCACGAAGTCGTTCAGAAGTGGCTCAGAGATTCCGGGGCTCTATCCGAGGTGAATTGGGAAATATACGGCGACTGGAGCGACGATCCGGCACAGTTGCGCACGGACGTTTATTACTTGCTTGACCCTAGCGCATCTGCTGCAGCCACTTAGCATTGCCTAGGCCAATGATTGGATCGCCTCCCTCCCAGGGACCAAAGACTAGCCGGCCACGTCGTTCTGAGATCGGGTGTGCGCCGGCAGGTCGAGGACGGTCAGTTCTGTCAAGCTGGAACCATTATTGGATACTGCAGCGTCGCCGTGGCTGAGTGCGAACGGCCATCCGCTGTGGTCGACGCTTTCACCGAGGAAGCAGTGAACCGCTAAAGAAAATGGCCCGCTGGCGGAGTGGAATGGAGAAGTTGGTTGCTCCCCCAGCAGGCGAGCGTACCGTCGGTTTTTACCGCGCACGTGTGATCATAGCCCGCGCTAACCTGCGTGAAGGTGCCGCTTGGGGGCGTGGCTTGGCCAGCGGAGTTGTCTCCCCAGCAGAGCACCGTCCCTTCCCGGAGGACCCCGCAAGTGTGTTAAGTTGGGGCGGATTGGGCTCGACGAGCTAGCGGAACCTGAGCGTGGCCATGACGGGACGATGGTCGCTGGCGCCATCTGATGGAATGATTTGAGCCGTGCTCGCGAATAGATCGGGGGAGTGGAAGATGCAGTCGATGCGAATCAGCCACTTGGGCACCTGGATGCCTAAGATCACCGGGCGCGTACCCGGGATAGTTGGGGTACCAGGAAATGTGTGGCCAAACCCGTACCCCGCTTCGCGCCACGAATCGCGGAGGACCGAAGCAATGAGGCGGTAAAACACTCGGGCCCTGAGCTGATTCCTGTGATTGCTTCGGAATGAAGAGGCCTCCCCAAAGCACTGATCCGATGGCAAAACACCCAGCCAACGTCAGCCAGGTGTCCAGTCGGCGTCCTATCAACGCCACCGGCAGCAACCAAACGGCCGATCCTAGTGTGTAAAGCAGGAGTGCATTGCTAGCAAACGCAAGGCTCGAACGCTCGACTCCGCTAAAGCGGGCCAAGAGGACGACACAGAGAAGGAACGTAGACCCGGGCCGCAAATAGCATCACCGCCACAGCTGTCGTTCTTGGGATCACTTCCCCTGACCATGACGGTCGGGGGCACAGCGGAGCTTTGCTCCGAGAAGGAAGACACATACATGAGCAACATTCCAGGATACACCCATGGCACCTCGGCGGTCGAGCGCTCACCAGTGACGCTCGACGACTTCGCGCAGATGAAGCAAAGCGTTCTCTTCGGCGACGAAGACGCGAAGTACCTGCGCATGTCCCACGACGTCGTGAAGGACCACGTCGAAGCGATCCTCGACGTCTGGTACGGCTTCGTCGGCTCGAACGCGCACCTGCTTGCTTCGTTCACGGCGAAGACGGACGGCAAGCCGCTCGGCGAGTACCTCGGTGCGGTCCGCAAGCGGTTCGGCCAGTGGATCCTCGACACCTCGCGCGCGGAGTACGACCAGGCGTGGCTCGACTATCAACACGAGATCGGGCTCAGGCATCACCGCGCGAAGAAGAACAAGACCGATGAGGCCAGCTCGACGGCGATCGTGCCCTTCCGCAACCTTTTCGCGCTCATCTTCCCCGTGACGTTCACGCTTCGCCCGTTCCTCGGGAAGAAGGGCCACCCGTCCGAGGATGTCGAGAAGATGTACGCAGCGTGGGTGAAGTCGTGCCTCCTCCAGCTCACCTTGTGGAGCCATCCGTACATCAAGGACGGGGACTTCTGATGGAACTGCGACCTGCTCCTGAATGGCGAACGACGACCTGGCTCAACTCGCCCGAGCCGCTCAGTCTCGCGCGACTTCGCGGGCGGGTCGTCCTGCTGCATGCATTCCAGATGCTCTGCCCCGGTTGCGTCGCGCGTGGCATCCCACAGGCGCAGCGGGTGGCTGAGCTCTTTGCTGGCGCTCCTTTGACGGTCGTCGGCATGCACACCGTCTTCGAACACCACGAGGCGATGCGCGTCGAGTCGCTCCGGGCGTTCCTTCACGAGTATCGCGTGAGGTTCCCCGTCGGCGTCGATGCACCCACCGACGATGGCGACCCGATTCCGCAGACGATGCGAGCCTACGCGATGCAGGGAACACCGACGACGGTGCTCATCGATGCTTGCGGGCGGCTGCGTCGTCAGGTGTTCGGCGCGCACGAGGATCTACTACTCGGAGCCGAGCTTCAAGCGCTTCTGCTGGAGGCGCGCGCGGACGCCCTCCCGGCGACCGTCACGAACGTTTCGCCCGAGAGCGATGGGGTTTCCTCTGGTGCATGCGACGACGTCAGCTGTCCGGCGCCCCCGCTGTCGGCAACATAAAATTTACTGCCCCAAGATCTCCAACTAACTGGAATTATTATTGAACTTCTATTCCATTGGACCCCACCACAGCCTTCCTGTGCATCTGCATAGTAGTGGAGTCTCTCATTCGGACCAACCTACACACCATGCCCATTGAGCTTGGATCGCCGCGTGCCCTGGGCAACCAACTGCGGGAAAAGGCCATTCGCAAGATCTCGTGCGTGGTCGCGTTGCTGTTGTCCGATGAAGAAACCATAGACAAGCGAATCCACGAAACGCGGAAAGCCGTTAAGCGTCTGCGAGCCGTGCTGAGAGCCTTAGGAACCACGATCTCTGGCAGCGACTTTGCTGTGATCGATGCATCCCTTGCTGATGTTGGCCGTCAACTTGCGCCGCTGCGCGCGGCGCGCGCCATCAGCGACACCTTGGTGATGGTGAACCGTGGCTTTGCCCATGATCAGCCCGAACTCGCGGAGCGGATGTCGCAAGCTCTTCTGCAACACTCCGCAAACGTGAAGCAGCAGAGTTGCCTGCCAGATCGGCTACAAGGGGCGTGTGACGCCTTACTCGCGACGAGTGACCGCATCTCACTGCTCAAGACTGAATCCTGCTCGTGGAGCGTTGTGAGTTTCGCACTGACCAACACGTATCGGCAAGCACGACGGCGGTTTCGAAAAGCTTTGAGGACGGACGACGCGGAGGACTTTCATGCCAGCCGCCGCGCCACAAAACACCACCTCCACCACCTGGAACTCTTGCGCCCAATGTGGCCTGAGATCTTGGGAGCAGAAGCGGAAAAAGCCCACGATCTTGCGGACATTTTGGGCGAAGATCACGACCTCGCGGACCTGAAAGCACTGATCCCAGAGCTCCCGATGGAATTGGAATCCGACGAGCACCAAGTCGTGCACCGTGCCATCGAGATCGCCGTGAGGAAGCGGCGTGACCGCGCAGAGCCGATTGCGGCGCGCCTCTTTGCCGAGTCGGCCAGGGCATGGGAAGCGCGCCATACTGCGTACTTCACAGCCTGGCGCGCGGAGAGCAAAGAGTAGCGCGTCGAGTGGCGCGCACGCCTACTAAACTCCATGCGGGGCTGAGAAGCCCACTTCACACACGTGCAAACAGATCTCCGCACTGAGGTGCTTGCTTTCAACAAAGGACGCACCCCCAAGGGCGGATTGCCGCCATCCTTCCGAATTCGATCGGCATTCACTGACGACGCTGTAAAGGGCACGACCTCTGTGTGCGGCAGTAACTCGATTGCTAAGGGCAACCCGAACGCACGACGGGAGCCCCGCCCGTGCCTCCCGACCCGGACGGCGAGCGAGTCAATTCGGGATAGTAGAGGACCGACGAAGGCACAATTTCGAGAAGAGCGGGATTCGCAACCGACTCGCCTGGCTTTGCCCACTTAACAAGGGCGTGCGTGTTGGCTGCTCCCTCCCGATGGTACCAATCAAAAAGGTAGAATTTGCCGGCTTGTAGCTGAATCGGTGCCGATATCTGTCGCGGTTCTAGGAAGCTCGTTGCGAGGGTGAAGTTCCGATTTTCTGCGGTGGACGTGACGCAGTTGCCACCCTGGGCGGCGCTCGTACAGCCATTTATTGCGGTCGAGATCGACGCGTATTGCTCGTCTGTGCTGAGAAAGAACTGGACCTGGTTGTCGCCTGACACGAGGAACTGATAGGCGCCCGTCGTCGGGGCCTTGATAAAGCCCCGCATGCGTTCTCCAAAGTTGTTGGCGTAATCGCTGCTCTTCCCCTCCTCACCTGGAATAAAGCCGTGGGTCTGCAGAGACGTTAGCTTGTCTGTGCCAGAAGAAGGCGTCGTAAGGGAAATCTCATCCCGAAAAGTTGTCACGAACGACATGTCGCCTAAGCCCAGCCAATAGTCCCGTCGAATGGAGCCCACGGCTCCAACGGCGATTGGACCCTCAGGTGCTGGGTCGAGAGCCTGCGTGCTGCAATGCGCGGTCGTGACGGTGCTGCCACCGCAGTTAACAAGTGCTATTGCACCGAGAATTCCTGGGAGCGCACAGTGCGTCTTCGATCGATTCGACAACCCAAGATTTCTTAGAAACGTCATAGTTCTAGGGAGCGTAAGACATTCGAAGTGCCAAATCGATCAGAACGAGGAGCATCGGCAAGCGCAAGCCGCTCTCGAGGGCGCCGTCGAGCGCGACGTGAGTGTGGGGAACCTTGTCGAACCATCGCTTGGGCATATTGCGCTTGGTAGAGTCGCGGTAGCCTGTGCCGAGGAGGGTCTCGAGGTTGCGGCAAACGTTCCGATGAGTTCCTTGTCTGCACTGAAAGCTGCAGCGGCGCAGCTCAGCATGGAATTGGGCCCCGGGATTGGGCCATCGGCTTCGACGTCGGTGCTCACGTAGACTTCGGATGTCATTGTCGCGCCTGATTCACGTCTTTGGCAGCTCCCGGATCTCAACGGTTCCGCTTCCTTCGAATACGGGGTTGCCCACAACAAGCTCCTTCGCGCGTGCCAAGTTCTCCGCGCGCACGCGAATATAGCCGACCACACGCGACGAAAGCTCGACGCTTTTGCCGACTTTGTTGACGCAAACACCAGTTCCAATGGCGCTGCCTCTTTCAAAGCACCCCGACGCTTTGAGCTTGGCGAGATTTTCGAAGTGCCAAATCGATCAGAAGGGGGAGCATCGGCAAGAGCAGGCCACCTAGCCGACAGCACTCTGACCCTGCTCACCACGTCACCGAAGCTCAAGGAGCAGTCACGGCGACCCCCATGCGGAGCTGATAAGCCCACTTCGCGCGCCGCAGCGGCATTGCAGGCAGCAAGGCCGGGCTCATCGGAGCAGAGCTTGGGCGGGTCCTCGTCTTGCCCGTCTTGCATGCACGGTCGAGGAGCGGCCGTTTGCTCGGAGGATTTTCTCGATGCGTTGTGCCGTGCGGCGGGCGATGTAGGCGACTTGGGCTTGGGTGGGCGTAGGAAGAGTGTGGAAGACTAGAGCGTCACTTGTGGCGTCGCGGACATAGACGCCGTCTGTCAACGCGCGACTGTCCGAAGAGTTGAACACCTGCCTCCGCGAGCATCAGTGCCTGTACAAAAATGCGCAGAATCGGGTCTACGGGGGCGGGCACTGATCTTGCTCAGGCGTAGCGCGGACAGATGGGTTGGAGTTGAGCTTGACTCAGTGTTCCTTGGCTTTCCCAATGGACTCAAAGTGTACTAGCACCAGATTCTCGGCGCCAAGCAACTCGGGGCCAAGGCGCATGGGGACCTTGATTCGGCTTGCCAACGCTAAAAGGTCCACGCTTGAAAGGACGAATATGTTTTTTTGGGGATACAGCTCGTGGCCTACGGGGAGCGGAAGAGCACCGCTTGCCACCAAGACCGCAGCATCCTCAGGGCCGATCGCCCACGCGGTCTCCGCATAAACGAGCACCTCCCTCAACCTAAACCAGGCCCCCTTGCTATGGTGCCGCTGACGAAATTCCCATGCCCGGATAGCCTCGCGTTCCTTGATCTGGCGCACCCTCACTTGCAGACGTTGACTCATGTGCTCACGTCCGGGGATGGGAGCTGGTCGAACAAATCCGTAACTCGTTGACGATAGGCGCGCGGATCCGGCATGTTCGCGTGTGGTTCCAGCAGGGAAAGCAGTGTGAGATTGGCGCGAATTGCGTGCCTAAGCTCATGGGCCAGCGTGGCGTAGGTTTGGACTACTTCCGCGAGATCATCGGCACTCGCAGTCAGAATCAGGCCCAGAACAACCAGCAAATCCCGGTCCCCCTTCACGCCGCTTCGCTCGGTGACGAGCTTCTCCAGCATGAGCCCAGCGGGACGCGGTAGCGGGACCGTAACACCATCGGCAATGATGGGCGTTCCTGGTCGAAGCAGCGCAAGGTGGGCAAACACGAGTAGCGGCAGCTCTGGGTCGTCAAACACGAACGTTTCTCCGGGCCTGACTTGCTCCGTATCCATTCCAATGAAGTTGACCTCCATCAGCCCAGGCTTGGTTGGCAGCCACACTGAGGGCTCCTCACGGGAGGGTTCCAGATCCTGAACTCGCTTTAGACGACGCTTGACCTGCCGGTGGCGAGCGATCGGAATGGCGATATCCACATCTTCAGACACGATTAGCGACGAGCCTGCATCTTGCTGAAGCAAGTTCGGGACCTCTGAGCCCGCGACCAGCACCCCAGGTACATCTAAAACGGGTTGAATAGCTCGCAGAGTCGCTAGCAGCTTCGTGCGAAAATCCACCCGGTAAGCATACGAGGCATGCCTGGTGCCCGCAATGCTTGCTCATTGCGCCCGTAGTCCCACCTCACTCGCGGTCACGACGTCCAGACCTCGACGGCGGAGGCCATCAACCACGCGGGCGGCGGCACATTCGTCGGCGTAGATGCGCAGTGTCGATCAGAGTGACTCTACGCGCCGGAGCGCGGCGCGCGGCGCCGGATGCCTCTGTGCGACCTTGCGAAGGTTGCCGTGAGCTAAGGCAAAAGCCGCCGCAAAAACGTCCGTTCCAGCTCCAGGCGTGCGGCATCCACGCGCACTACTTCGTCCGCGGGCGTGAAGGACTGATCCGCTTCCAGCCGGTAACTGGCAACGTACTCGTGCGGCGCTGCTCCTGAATGATCCTCCGGAGACAACATCGAGAAATAGAGACTTTCATCCGGACGGCGATACACATGATAAATCCGACCCACGCTGCGCTTAAACCGGCATTCTGCCTGATGGAGATCGAGATCTGCTTTCGCTTTCTGCAAGATCTCTTGAGCTTGAACCTGCAACGCTCGCATCTGTTCTAAGATCGTTTGCAGGCGCGCGCCGGCATGCGAGCTGACACTCGCGGACGCCAACTCCAGCTCCTTCGCGAGATCAACCAGCGAGAGAGGGCCCTGTAACCTGCTGGTCGGATACGGCGAGCTGTGGGACGGCCCGAGGTGATTCGGTCCCGTGTAGCGGTGGTCTGGTTCGCCCGACATGGGTCGGCAAGGGGTATCCCCACCGGGTCGGCAAAGCAAACCTACACCGGTTTTTTTCGCAGATTATTGGCTCCTCCCTTGACGACCGCCCCCGCCTGAAGCATCCATTCATCCGGATTGATGAATGGTTCCAATGAACCGAAATAACCAACGAGGCTAGATCATGGGTCGACCCACATTCAAAGTTGCAGATTTGTCACTCGCCGAATTCGGACGAAAAGAAATCCGTTTGGCCGAGCAGGAAATGCCAGGGCTCATGGCTCTGCGGAAAACCCACGGCGCAAAAGCGCCGCTCAAGGGAGTCAAGATTGCGGGTTCTCTGCACATGACGGTGCAGACGGCCGTGCTGATCGAAACGCTCACCGCACTTGGCGCCGACGTTCGTTGGGCATCCTGCAATATCTTCAGCACCCAAGACAGCGCTGCAGCGGCAGTCGCCGTTGGCCCCAAGGGAACTGTGGATAAGCCCCAAGGCATCCCCGTGTTCGCTTGGAAGGGCGAAACGCTTGAAGAGTATTGGTGGTGCACTGAAGAAATGTTGACCTGGCCAGACGGCTCAGGGCCCACGCAGATTGTGGATGATGGCGGCGACGCCACGCTCTTGATCGTGAAAGGCGCGGAGTTCGAGCGCGCCGGCAAGATCCCAGAATTTGATGCCGAAAACGACGCCGCTGAGTGGGGCGTGATCTTGGACGTGATGCGCAGAACAGCCAAAACGGAGCCTAAAAAATGGAGCCGCTTTGCTGAAATGTGCCGTGGCGTGAGCGAAGAAACGACCACCGGCGTGCACCGCCTGTACGAAATGCAGAAGAAGGGAACGCTCCCCTTCCCCGCCATCAACGTCAACGATTGTGTGACCAAGAGTAAGTTCGACAACCTCTACGGCTGCCGGCATTCACTCATTGACGGTATCAATCGCGCCTCCGACGTCATGCTCGGCGGCAAAGTGGCGGTGGTCTGTGGCTACGGCGACGTGGGCAAGGGCTGCGCTCAATCGCTGCGCGGTCAAGGCTGCCGCGTGATCGTGACGGAGATCGATCCGATTTGCGCTTTGCAGGCGGCGATGGAAGGTTACGAAGTGAACACGCTGGACAACGTGATCGCCACGGCCGACATCTTTGTTACCTGCACCGGCAACAAAGACATCATCACCACTGCCCACATGCAGAAGATGAAAGATAAGGCGATCGTCGGCAATATTGGCCACTTTGACAACGAGATCGACGTGGCGGGGCTCAGCAAGCTCGCAGGCGCCGAACGCATCCGCATTAAGGACCAGTTTGACGAATGGCGCTTCGCAGATGGACACAGCATCCTGATGTTGGCTGAGGGCCGCTTGCTCAATCTGGGCTGCGCCACCGGTCACCCGAGCTTCGTGATGAGCACTTCATTCTCGAATCAGGTTTTGGCACAGCTGGAACTCCACCAAAATCAGGCCAAGTACAAGAACCAAGTTTACGTGCTCCCGAAGCACCTCGACGAAATGGTGGCTCGCCTCCATCTCGGGAAGCTTGGCGTACAGCTCACCACGCTCACCCAATCACAGGCGGACTACCTCAGCCTTCCTGTCGAAGGCCCTTACAAGCCGGAGCACTACCGCTACTGAGCACACTCCGCGCGCGAAGCTAAAAGCTTCTGCAACGCCGGCCCTGGGCAACTTAGAATTGCTCGGGGCCGCTGTCATTTGCTCTTCGCACAGCGAAAGCCAACTCCATGGCTCACCGTGACTGGAACGTTGGAATACCTGAACGAAGGCCGGAGCCAGGTGGCGAATGAGCCGTTCCAAGCTCCGCCACGAATCACGCGGCGTTCACCCGTTGGCGGCCCCACCGGATCCTTCTTATCGGTGGGATCATAGTCCGCATAATAGTCTGCCACCCACTCCCAGACGTTACCCACGACGTCATACAAACCGAACCGGGAGCGGCCTTTTTCAAACTTTCCAACTGGCGCGGTGGTTGGGTATCCATCGTCCTCGTTATACAGGGCGTCGAGCGTTACCTTTTTGCTCTTACCCCAAGCGACACATTCAGATCCACACGCGTTCAAATGTTCGTGAGTGGGCGGCTCATCACCCCACGGATAAACGCGCCCATCGGGGCCCCGAGTGGCGTACTCCCACTCAGCCTCGGTCGGGAGACGTTTCGCTTGGGCGCGGCAGAAAGTATCTGCCTGCTGCCAATCCACACAATTCGCGGGGTGATCGGACTTTGCCGGATCCCCCACCGTGCAGAGTGTTGAGTAGAGCTGTTTGTCTTTCGGCAGGATCCCGGGCCAATCCACCTCGGCGTGAGCACGCTTACACTTGCCGGCGTCAGAACACTCTTTGTACTCCGCTGCAGTGACCTCGTAGAGATCGATGCAGTAACTCGCCAGCTGAACGTTATGAGCCGGCTTTTCATTCGCGGGAGCGTCCTTCGTGTCAGAGCCTTGGAAATACTGGCCCTCCGGGATCTCGACCATTTTGGCAGGACACGATGGCTTGGCCTCAGCGCTCGAGACAGGCGTGGCCACAACAATTGGGGCGGCGGTCGCGGCGTGCTCCAGGGGAGGCGGCTTCGGCATCAGATAAACGCCAACACCTGCCGCGCCAGCCAGGAGCCCACCCACCAACACGACAACGCCTATCTTGTTCTTTTTGGGCTCAATCCCTCCCGGTGAGATCTCACTCGGAGTCGTGGTGCTGGAGAGGTTGCGCAAACTCGGCTCCGTGCGAGCTTTGGGCGCGAGTTCGGTCGCGGCGACGGCCTGGCGAGTGATGGGGCGTTCGGCGCGCGAAGACGCCTCGAGCAGTGCCTGACCCAGCGCATCAGAAAACTCTTTGGCTCGCGTGAAACGATCAGCGGGTGCCACCGCCAAGGCTCGTGCGAAGACGGCCTCCACGCTGTCCGGAATGGCAACGCCCAGCGCTCGCGGAGTGGGACGCCGCTCCGGGTTTCCGGAGGCGAAGCCCAATTGCACGATATCATCGCCGGCCAAGCAACAGCTTCCAGCCAAGAGTTCTACGCCGACAAGCGCCAACGCAAACACGTCTGTCCAGGGCCCGGTTGCGCCAAAACTCCGACTGAACTGCTCCGGCGCTCCATACTGCGGAGTGAAGCTGGTGATATTCATCCCGGTCTTACTCAGGGCGGCCTTCAACTCCGTATTTTCACTCATCATCTTCGCGACGCCGAAATCCAAGATCTTCACCACAGATTCCGAGCTGTGACCCTGCCCTCCGAGCACAAATAAATTGGCCGGCTTGATGTCTCGGTGGGCAATGCCCTTGCCATGGGCCACGTCGAGCGCCGCGCACACTTGCGTCAGCAGACGCGCAACTTCCGCAAGCTCCCAGGGCCCCTTGCCTTGAACCTTCTCTCGCTCGATCAGTTCGTCGAGCGGAAGCCCCTCCAGCCACTCCAGAACCATGTACGGCATCCAATGACCGTCTGACGTCGTAAAGCTCGCAACGTCGCGCGCCTGAACAATCCCGGCCGTGTGGCTAGAAAGCTCAGTGAGCAAAGCTCCCTCTTGAATGAACGCCTGCTGGAACTGCTCGTGCTGATCGCTAGGCACATGCGAGAGCCCGTTAAAGAACTTGATGGCGACGGGCTTATTCCAGATCGTGTGTTGGGCGCGGTAGACCACAGCAAAGCCTCCCTCCCCGACGAGCTTCTCGACTCGGTACTTTTCAGCAATGGTCGTACCCACGATCTTCAGGGGATCTTTCGCGCTCATTTTTTCCTCAAAGTTGGCGGCAACGGGTTCAGCTTACTTCAGTTCTGAGGAGCCAGGATACCTTACTGAGAACGTTCGTGCATGGGTCCAAGGAGAGCTCCACGCTCAGCGAGATCAGCCAGTAGCAGGGCCGTGCTATGCATCTGCTGCTCATTGAACTCAACGCCATGTTCGGCGTAGGCCAAGGACAACGCATGGCCGAGTGAGTGCTGATAGCTCAGCAGATTCCCTAAAATGCTGGCCGCTAATGGCGATAATTCGAGGTAACGCACGTCGTGGTCGGCGCTCCGATACACTAAGAGGTCCGTCGGTCGAGCTTCTGGCTCCGTTCGATCCGAAAGCTCTGCGCTCAATTCGTGGACGGCATACTGATAGTGCATCAGACGCGAGGATTCAGTGAAACGCACCGGCGCCGCTAGATTGAGCTCCTCGGGCACCTCTGGGAAGCTGGAGTGGCGGCAGGCCGCAACTTCAATTCGCAAGGCTTCGTGTCGAGCTAAGTCTCTCGCCCAGCGCGGAACTCGCCGATCCGCATCCCACAAGGGCTCAGAAAAGTCCAAGAACTCCGCAGTAACATCACGCAGGTAGTGAGTTCTAGGGCCAGCTTCTCGTAGGAACTTCTGCAAGTACTCATCGAAGACTCCACCCATTCGCTGAACCAAGCGCGGCAACGCCAGTTCGATGGCCTCACGCAGCGTGCTCTGAACCAATTGACGATAGACCACGGCACGCGGCAGCTGGAGACGCAGCTCCTGGCACTCATTTTCAGAAACCTGCAACGATCGCAACAGCTCATCAACCGCTGACGGATCGGTGACTTGAATCTCAGCACCAAACACGACTCGTTCGATGAAGGCTTCAAGGGCTTGCTGCAAACCCCACCTCATTTCCTCCACGAAGCCTCGACCGCAACGCTTGCTCGTACACTGCTTGCAGCTCCCGCACTTCGCACATCAGCTCCGAGAGTGGGGGTATGTTGTTATCTCGCTCGAGCAGCACCGGCAACGGGCCCGTACGTGCTAGCACCCAGGCTAACAGCTCTTGCACCGAAGGGGCCACCCGAGCGCCGTGAGTGTCGATCAAGAGGTCCCACTTCGAACTCTCATGCCCCGCGACGTGGATCTCCGCTACACGCTCCAAAGGCAGGCGATGCAAGAATTCTAACGCATCAAACCCGTGATTTTTGGCGTTCACGAACACGTTATTCACGTCGAGCAGAAGCCCCGCTCCACTTGCTTCTAAAAGTTCGCCGAGGAACTCCGGCTCCGGCATTTCGGGGGAGCCGGGCGCCATGTAATAGGTGATGTTTTCGATCAGCATCGGCACACCCAGCTCGTCGGTGAGGCGCTTCAGCCGTTCGCTGATGCGATGAATGGAATTCCGATTGAACGCCACGGGGAACAGCTCATGAGTCATCCGCTGCCCCGTGCGCGAAAACGACAGGTGATCCGAGTGCCAGGGCGACTTGACGCGCCTGATCTCAGCTCGAAGCTCGTTCACAAATTCGGGAGCGGGCTCTTCGATGCTCCCCAAAGAGAGAGTGAGCCCATGTGTGACCAGCGGGTAGCGTGTGCCGGCGCGCTCCAGCGCTTCCGGGTAGTAGCCGCCGCGTCGCATGTAATTTTCGGGAGATACCTCCAAGAATGCTAGCGGCAACGGGGGAGCTTCGAGCAGCTCCTCAAGAAACTCCCAGCGTAACCCGAGCCCCACTCCCGCAGGTAACCGAGGATGTTCGGCATCTGGCAGTGAAGTTGGGGCACGCATGGCGTTCAACGCAAGATCTAGCCGCAGGTACCTGCGCCGCAGCCAGCCTTCGCGCCGGCCGTCTTCTTCTTCTTGCTCGCTGGCTTCTTAGCTGGCGCCGCGCCATCGGCCTCAGCGGTGGACTCAGTGCCTTCAGCATTCGGGGTAGGTGCGGACTCAGTGGCCGCTGGTGCGTCAGCGGCAGGCGCAGTGCCTGCCGAGGCTTCTGCGGGTGCTGCTTCAGCGGGAGTTGCAGGCGTTTCTGGTGCGGCCTCGGCGGGCACCTCCTTGACGGTCGCGGCAGACTCGGGCGCTGGCGTGGCTGAGCCACAGGCGACCATTCCTGTGGCACTGAGGGCGGCAAGGGTAGCCAGGATTGAAGTGAGGGAAAGCTTTTGCATGTGATGGATCTCCTAGTGATGCAAGTTCGAAATGGTCAGACAAGTGTGACGACTCGCCTACTGTGGCCCAATATTTAGGCGACCTTCAAGAAACCGCCAGAGCTCAATCGGCCTGCCCTGAACTACGGCCTCCGTCGGGCCCAGGTTACTCTGGGGGCCAAAGGAGCTCCCTCAGGCCAGAAACCCGCCGGACCGGGCGCCTCACCGCAGCCCTCAGGCTCGCACTTGAGCCCACTAGCGTGACTCGCTTTTTTGCTCGCGTGACACCGGTGTAGAGGAGCTCACGGGTGAGGAGGGGCGAACTGGCCTCGGGCAGGACCAAGACGACATGTTCAAACTCGGAGCCCTGGCTCTTGTGAATACTCATCGCGAACACTGTCTCGTGGGCAGGCAAGCGCGCAGGCGAAATGTCTCGAATTTTAGCCTCGTGTCCTGGGAAGTGCGCCCTGAGTGAACCCATGGCCTGCCCTGCGAGAACCACTCCAACATCTCCGTTGAACAGCCGTACCTGATAGTCGTTGTGTGTAACGAGAATTGGCTGATGCGCGTACCAACGCCCCGTCTTCTGAAGCATCCTGGCATGCCCTAGCAACTCCTCAACTAGCGCCCCCACAGATAGCACGCCGTAGGGCCCTCGCCGATGGGCGCACAGGACGCGAAATTCATCCAATGCAGTGAGCGCACTCTGCGGTTCAGATGATTTGCAGAACGTGCGATACCCCTCGCGCACCAACTTGTTCAAGGCTTTGCCGAGCCGCGCTGGCTCCGCGAGCTCCACCCAAGAAACATCGGGATATTCCGATGATCCTAGCACCGCAGCCGCTGCATCGGAGTCACCCTCGCGAATCGCCTCAGCAAGCTTAGCAATACCGCTCTGGCCCTGAAACCGGTAGCTGCGCGTGAGTTCGACCACGCAATCGGCCATGGGCGACGAACCCGCTTGAGACACCGGGATCGGCCCGACCAACGGCTCCAGTGTTTCTCGCAACCGCGCGGAATAAGCCATGCCCCCCGCACCAGCCGAAATATCCCCAAGGACGGCGCCTGCCTCAACCGACGCCAGCTGATGTCGATCACCCATGAGTACCAACCTCGCCCGAGCTGGCACTGCTTCTAGCAAACGCCGCATCAAGGCAACGTCCACCATCGACGCTTCATCGACCACTACCGCATCCGCCGCCAGCGGGTTGTTCCGATTGTGCCTGAACTCCGTGGAGCTACCCCCGACACTGCCGAGCGCACGATGGATCGTGGAAGCCTCCTCCGCGATCGAAACCTTGAGCTCTGCATCGGCTTCCAAGGAGAGCTTGGCCCGCTTAACGGACTCCACGAGACGCGCGGCTGCTTTCCCGGTCGGAGCCAGCAACTTTACCGTAAAATGCGCCACATTCTGGCGCCGTGCTTGCTCCGCCCAGAGCGCGAGGACCTTCACTACGGTTGCCGTTTTCCCTGTGCCCGGCCCACCCGTGATCACCACGAGCGGGCGCACGGATGCCAGCACCGCTGCCAGGCGTTGGCGATCCAATTCGGGCCCGAGGGCACCGAACAGCCGCTCCACATCAGCGAGCATGAGGCCCGTCGACGCTGGCTCAGAACGAACTCGCTCTTTCAGCAGCTCCGCCAAGCGGCGCTCATGTTCGAAATAGCGACGCAGATAGAGGCGCGAACCCACCAGAACCAGAGGCGTCGCGCCGTCTGCCCCACTCACCAGTCGGGACTGCAGAAGCTCGCTACGCCACGCCTCCGATGTGGGCCAGCGAAAGGTGCTGGCCCACAGATCGAGACTGGCCCAACGCGCATCCATCTGACTTTGACCTTCGGGGTCGATGATGGGAACCCCTGCGAATTCAGCCAAATCCAAACAAACGTGCCCTTCACGAGTCTGCCGGCTCGCCAGCGCTACGCCCAACAGCACCGCTTCAGGAACTCCACCCGCAATCCTGCTCAAGGTCTTCGCAGCGTGCACATCCAGCGCCGAAAAGAAACCACTCGCACCCAGCTGATCCAGCACCCGGCTCACGCCGCACCCGACCTAGCTGGTTCGCTCGAGCCAAACAGCGCGTCCAATGCGGCTACCACTCGCAGCTCTGGGCGGTGAAAGAACACGCCGGATTGGTTACCGGTTCTCGGCGCCATCCCGCGCAGGAAGAGGTATAATACCCCGCCAAAGCTCGTTTCGTAGTTGTAGTTCTTCAGCTTCTGCCGAAGGTACCGGTGCAGTGCCAGCGTGTAGAGATGGTACTGGAGAAAGTAATGGTGCTGAGCCATCGCTTCTTGCAGAGCGGCCGGTGCGTAGTCGCGATAGCTTGGGCCGAGGTAGTTTGACTTGTAGTCAGCGAGGTAAAACAGGCCCTCATGTTCGAACACAAGATCGATGAATCCGCGCAGAAATCCCTGGAGTGGCACGAACTTCAAGCGCCCAAGCTCGCTTGTGTAGTCCTTCGGAAAAATAGTGGGTGCACCACTTTCTGGCGCAAGAGTGCGGGCGAGATCGAGTGGGGTGAGCGACTTTTGCGCGGCCGCCGAATGCACCGGTAGCGTGAATTCGAGTTCGTTCAATCGGCGTGACGCCGCGATACGCGACAAGCTGAGTGTATTCGGAGCATCGAGAAGCGGGGTTTGCAACACCTCCAAAAGCCCCCGCCCCAGCATTGGGTTCAAAGCCGAAACACTCAGCCCCTGCTGCTGCAAGAACGAGCAACCCACTTCCTCAATGCGTTCCGAGGTAGCACGCTGAAAATCCAAATGCTCCAGCACCGAGTGCAACAGCGTTCCCGCCTGGGCACCACGCGGGAACTGCTCAAGCGTGACAGGTACACCCCCACCACCGGAAGTGACGACAACCTGTGGCGATGTCTCCTCATCCCAATCACGACCCAACTCGCGATTGGGCGCCGTTTTTGCCCAGGCTGTTTTCGTCAGCCCAGAAAAGCTAGAACTCCTAAAATGAGAACCCAAGCTGCGCGTCGCTCGGCGCGCGGCCAGCGTGGGTTCCAAGGGATAAAGCGGGGTAAACTCAACCGCCGGCCCGGGAAGAATTTCTGCCACAGAAATATTTCCCTGTGCCGCTTCGCTCAATGCGCGGAGCTCGGCCAGCATTTCAGCGTCCGACTCCACCTTCAGCCGCGCAGCAACCAGCCCGGGCGTGGCTAACAGATCGCCGCGCTGGCAATGCAGAATATACCCAAGAGCCGCAGTGTGGGCGTTGTTAAAGCCTCCCCAAACCACGACCACTCGGTGCTTGGCCCGTGTCAGCGCCACATACAGCAACCTCAGATTCTCGGCAAGCTTCTCACGCTCAGCAAGCTTCAACGCGTCGAGCTTCTCATCTTTGCCACGCACATCCAGCTTCACATGATCGAGCTGGTCTGGCTCATGATAGAGCAGCTGCTGTTCCTCCCTTGGGAAGAGGAGTGAGCCGTCCCAAAGATACGGACAATAAACGATGGGGTATTCGAGCCCCTTGCTCCGGTGCAGCGTGGTGAGTTGAACGGCCAGGGCGTCGCTTTCAAGCCGGATCTGCTGGGATTCTGGCGCAAACCCATCGCGCGCTGCTCGATCGTGGCGCATTTCATCGAACCACTGGAGCACACCCGCCTGTCCGAGATGGCGCGAGCTGGCCTCATGGTGCAAGAGCTCGCCCAGGTGCAGCGTGTTGGTCAAGCGGCGTTCACCGTCCACCAGGCACAGTAGACGCTCGTGTGCTCTGTTCTCGGTGAGCACTTGGCGCAGCATTTGATAAACGCCACGACGTTGCCAAGTTTCGCTGAAGCGATGAAAATCCTCAACCCAGCGTTCCCAACCCTCCTCACTTTGTTCCAAGAGAAACAAGTCATCCGCCGTTTGCCCGAATAAAGTGGTGACCAACGCCGCTCGGAGCGCCTGTTGGCTATTCGGCTCAGCCACCGCACGCAACACAAACGCGAGTTCTCGTGCTTCGGGTGCATCAAACACCGAGGCGTCCCCCTGGAGCACACTCGGAACTCCCAGCCTGCGCAACTCAGCCTGAACGCACAACGCTTGTCGATTGGTACGCGTTAGAACGGCGATATCCCCAGGCACGATCTCCTTCTGACCAATTTTGATTTCGGCGTTGAGCGAAGCCCCAATCTCGCGAGCGATCGCCTGGGGTAGGACCGTTTCCGACCACTGCTTCGTGAAACGCTGCTCCGGCTTAACGCCCCTGGAATTCCACGTCACACGTGGAAAGAACTGAATCTCAAACGGCGCCAAACGCGCCCCCTTTTGTGTCAAACTGTCCACGGCGTCCGGACGGGCCTCCACGTGAACGTAACGGATGTCCTCAAACACGAACGGTGCGGGGACCCCCTCAAACAGAGTATTGACGGCGGATACGAGGCCCGGATCGCTGCGAAAATTGGTGGCCAACGTATAGGTGTTGGGTGCTGCATCGCGTGCAGCCTTGAGGTACGCAAAGATATCCGCTCCGCGAAACGCGTAGATGGCTTGCTTCGGGTCACCGATCAGGAAAAGCGTGCTTTTGGGATCTGAATAGACGGTTCTAAAAATTCCGTACTGTGTCGGATCCGTATCTTGAAATTCATCGATCAGCGCGGCCGGATAGCGTTCCCGAATGGACTGCACCAAGCTCCCCTCCGGGCTAGCGCTGACCGCTTGATGCAGCCTTGTCAGCAGATCATCAAACGACTGGACCCGAGTTCGCTCTTTCTGCTTGGGGAACTCACTCCGCACAAACGTCACCAGTTTCCCGATGAAACCGAAACGCCAATTCTCAAGCGCCAGCTTGGCTGACTGGTGCGCGGTCTCGACAGCTGCCAGAGCTTCAAACGCCGGGTTTTTAGGGATGATTCCGTGCTTGGTCTTCCGCTCCGCCAGTCCAGTCGGTGTTAGGTACGGGATCTTTTCAAACCAGCCCGCAAGCGTTTCGTTGGTTTCACGACTGAGTGTGTCGAGCTGCTCGATCCAACTCGGCATTGAGCTCAGGCGGTAGTAGGTGCCGGACAGTGTCCCTGAACAAAGGATCTCTTGGACTGTTCTGCGCTCCACGGCCCAGACTTCGGCGAAACGTGCGCGTGCCTCAACAAACCCTGCGAGCGGCCTTTCACGCACGTTGTCGATAGATACAACTGGAACAACATCAAGCGTGGGGAAGCTGGTCACGGTGCGAGCTAACTGAGTGAGCTCCATGATCCCCGTATTGGATCGTTTCAGGTGCAGCACCTCACCTTCGCTCGCTGTGAAGAGCTCCCGAGTCCAAAAATCCTGAACCAGCTCCGCAAGCAACGTGCGGGAATCAGCGCTGAGCTCAAGGTCGAAGCGCACCCCACTCTCAAAGGCATACTCGCTCAAGATTCGCTGACAAAAGCCATGGATCGTGAAGATTTGGGCAGCGTCGAGAGTCGCGAGCGCCAACCGCAGTCGATGGCGCGAGTCCTCGGGCGTTTGATCGGCAGCAAGCCTTAACACTTCGGGATCCGGGCACGTGCCACCTAAGCGCAACGCTTCCAACGCATCAAAAGCCGAACGGAGACGCTTACGGATCCGGGCACGCAACTCAAACGTCGCCGCTTGCGTAAAGGTGACGACTAGGATCTGCTCGACCGAAAGCCTCCTTTCGAGCAACAGGCGCAGGTACAGTGTCGTGATGGTGTGGGTCTTTCCCGTGCCCGCACTCGCCTCAATCAGCTGCGTCCCGGTGAGCGGAACCGAAATCGGATCGAGATTTCTCATCAGGTCTCCGTTTCCAGGTATTCAAGCAAGGGGGAGAAAATGCGTTCGGCAAGTTCGACGAAGCTTGGCGCTGCCACGTTCCCGAGCAGCACCACAGCTTCCCCTGAGATGGGTTGCTCGCCCCGGAAGCAACAGAGGACGCTGAGGTCCGTTCCCTCGGGCATGCTTTGACTTGCCTTGTCCGTGCTCTGGCCGCCGAAGGCCTCGCGCGCTGCGTTGAGAGCAAGCTCCATGGAATGCCCGCTTTCCCTATGCTTACGTTCGGCAACGATGAAAGCCTTGGAGGCTTTGGGAAAGAAGCGCAGCGGAAGCCGGTGACCTAGCGTGTAGATCGCGACCAAATCACTCAAGATCGCCCGAGCCCGCTCCTTTTCAACAGGGCGAAACACACGAAGGGTAGGCTCCGTTGTCTTCGAATCTGGCGCGCGCCCGATCAGAACGCTCTGGGCCGGCGCCCCTTCACCTCCTGCACATTGCAGCGCCAAGTGTCGGATCCAGAAGGCAACTTCGCGCTTAGCTGACACGCGCACGAACTGGCGCAGGACCTGCGCACGTGGCCACAACTCGAGAAAGACCCCTTCGAGCTCGCAAGCCGAAAGTGCGAGGCGAAAATGCCGAGGTTCCAGGCGCACGCCCTCAATCCAAGGTAATGCTGCCGTTGCCAACTGTCGGGCCTCGTCTGCTACTCGCTGGTAGACGCAACGGCCGGTGGTGCCAAGCGGCAAGAGCCCTGTCGCTTTCGCTAGTGCCAGCCCTGCCTCAACGGATACACCCGCCAGAATGCGCTCCAAGCTCTCGGCGCCAATTTGGTAGCGCTCGAGCGCTTCCGGATCGATGGGCTCCCGATCCGCCACGAGGTCCGGCTCGTCACGCAGAAACAAACCCAAGCTGTCCTGCAAGTAGACTTTCGCTGGATTCTCGAAAAAACGTACCAACCGCTCCAGCGAAATCACGGGCCGGGATACCTCCGGAAGCAGTGCCCTCTGAAACGCCGGTAGCTCTGCGCGTGGCCCGGACAGGGCTGCCGCCCCACGAGCTTCCACCTCACCGAAGCTGAACAAACGGGTGTCCGTGGGCCGAAAATAACGGGGACTGAAAGCCTGGAGTGGATGCGAAACCACGAACAGCGAACTTGCCGGGGCCTGCTCTTCACCTGGCAGCGGCTGAAGACAGAAACTCTCATTGATAACATCCAAGAGTTCACCGACAACGACCGAAGGTGGGCGCACTTTGTTGTCGTGTGGATCTCGACCCACGTAGGTGATGATCAACGTATCGCGCGCCGCCAACAACGCCTCGAGGAATAAGTAGCGGTCCTCGTCGCCGAGCGAGCGATCACCCAACTGTGGCTTCTGAACCATGCGATCAAAGGCAAGCCTGGGGGTGGTTCGAGGAAACCCACCATCATTCATTCCGAGCAGGGCTACCAAACGAAATGGAATACTGCGCATCGGCAAGAGCGCACAAAACGTCACCCCTCCGCTCATGAAATCGTGATGCGTGCGCTGCTCTTCAAAACTGCGCGCCAGCACCGACTCCATCGTTTTTAGATCAATCGCTTCGTTAAATTTTCCAAATTCGGCGAGTTCCACCAGATTCACGACTGTTTGACGCACAAACTCCAAATCCGCAGCCGACGAACCCGTTGTTCCCAGCATTTGATCTTGGAGGGCGCTCAGGCGTTCCTGCCATTGGCGTGGTGTCTTGGGATTCTGAAAATCGGCAAAAAAACCGAACAGCTTATCGCAAAACGCCGAGAGCTGGCCCAGCACCTCAGCCCCAGCGCCCTCGACGCTGTCGAGCGGCAGCACGCCCTCAAACAGCTGCTGCCTTTGACTCGGCAGCGCCCAACCCAAGAGCAGGCGTTCCAACCCAAAACGCCAAGTGTTCTCGGAGGCGTTCGGCTGAGCCTCCCGCGCGCGATGTTCGGCATCCTCTCCCCAACGAATGCCTGAGCGAAACACCCAATGCTCGATTTGGCTCAGATCGGCGGGCGAAAGTTCGAACCGGGCTTGCACTGAGGGAAGCGCCAAAACATCCAACACCTCGCTCGCCTTCATGCGACCACCGAGCACTCCGACCAGTGCCATCAGCGCCTCTGCCGCAGGGCTGCAAGCGCGCAAGCTGCGATCGGCGATACGATACGGAATGTAGCCCGGCAAGGTTGGATCGACACCAAAGACGGCCTCAATGATCGGGGCATAGGCCTCCACATCGGGCATCATCACGATCACAGCTTGGGGCTCCAGCGTGCCCTCCGACTCGAAGCAAGCTAACAACTGATCGCGCAGCACCTCGACCTCACGGATGGGCCCATGGCACACGTGTACCGAGATGCTCGTATCCCCACGATCGAGTGAAACGGGTGAAGCTTGTTCCGGACCCTGACCGCGCTCGGTGAGGTGCAGAATGTCGCTCTGCAACACCTGAAGCGCACTCCTCGTGCCGGGCTCCACGTAGAGGTCAGAGCTGCCCTCCACGTATTCCACGTGGCTCTCAAGAATCTGCTGAAAATCTCGGCCCAGGCGCCCAAGCGAAGCCAAGAGAGGGTTCTCCAGAGCCAGGTGTTGCGTGCTCCAGGCCGGCTCAACGCGATCGAGCCTGGCTAATTCCTTGGCGGAACGGATCTGACCAAAGTATTCGCGCGATGGACTCAACTGAAATAAATGTACGGGGCAGTGTTTGGAAAGCGCGTTCAGGGTCTCCAAATAGATGGGCGGCAACGAGGAAATACCAAAGACGCTCAGGCGTCCCGGCTGTTCCAACGCGGGCACTCGGGCTTGCCCGATGTTCTCGATGAGCTCAGTGATCCTGGTAGCACCGCCACCGTGCGCGTTACTCAATTCGCGCCAAAGCTCTGCCTGCCAATCGTCCCCCTCGCCGTTCAAAAATGAACGCACCAATTCAGGTCGGTAGACTGCGTACTGATCAAAGATCTGCGCAATCCTATCGGCCAGCTCAAGCCGCCGTGCCAGGGCATTCTCGCCCTCCAAATAGCGCTTCAATTCGGCGAATTTTTCGCGAACGATGAGCGATGGCAAAAGTGCCGCTATCGACCAACCGAGCGCAGGACGACTGAACGCATCCATCTCAGACGCCGGCACCTCGACCGGAGCGTTCTTAGACGGACCAGCCGCGGGGAACAGCTCGTTGAGGTCGGCCATGTACGCTTTGGGAAACGGAAAGCGCGCATTCGCCCAGATGCCCAGCTTTTGAGCACAGAACATTGAGAGCCAGCGCTCCATGCCCTTGCTCTGGACGATGATAGTTTCAGGGTCAAAAGGCGAGCGGAGCGGCTCACTCACGACAGCCAGAAGCGCGTCCGCTAGGACTTCCACCCGATTACTTCGATGCACCAGAATCGGCACCAGCAGGTGTTAGGCTCAGCATGCTCGCGAATCAAGGCTTGCTCTGGCCAGGTAGGACAGGGAATGCCCGCAGCCCTGCTGACACCGGTTCTGCGCGCGCGCAGGTTGCGCATCCCCGATTGCGCCCGAACTTTTCCGTGACCTCTATCTCAAAGTCGAACACAAGGTAGTAAGCATGCTGACTACCTTACAAGAAGCGAAAAGGGGCGACTGCCACGCTTCGCGGCAGCGGGGTGAGCTTGGTGCTCCCTACCCTTGAAGGATTGGGTCGGGAGTTTCTGGATTTGCGCTGAGCCCTGCCAACGCCTCCTCGATCGCCTCGATCACAAGTGGTTTCTGGAGATGAACATTTCCGGCGGAACTCAGAAAATCCTGGCAACGCTTGGTAAAGACGCCCCCAGTGGAAAACACCAAGCGTTTCAGTAGGTGGGGCGCCTGTTTGCTGAGCGCTGCGTGCACCGCCACCCCGTCGACGTTCGGCATCATGAGATCGCACACGATGAGGTCGAGGTCGGGCGTCTGAAGGATGCGCGCCAGCCCCGCTTCGCCACCCACCGCCGTTTCCACGTCATGGTAGCGGCTGAGTGAGCGCTGGTAGGCGCGGAGCAGCTGAACTTCATCATCAATGATCAGCACCTTCTTGCGCAAATGGGGCTGCGGGGAGGGTGAAAGAGATGCCTTGGAATAGCGGGGGATCAAGCCTGTATTGAACGGGATGCGAACCTCAAAGCGTGTGGGCCCACCCGGTTTGCTCTGAACACTGATTTCGCCCAGGTGGTCGCGAACAATATTGGCGCACAGCGCAAGCCCCAGGCCGGTCCCCACCTCACGGCTTTTGGTGGTGAAGAAAGGCTGAAAAATCCTGGCTCGTGTTTCGGCGTCCATGCCGCTGCCCGTGTCTTCAACGCAAATTCGGAGGTAATCGTCCGCGTCCTCCGTGCTCACGCGAATCCTATGCTGCTCGGCACCGCCATCTTCGATGGCCTGAGCCGCGTTGGTCAGCAAGTTGGTGATCACCTGAATCAGTCGACCGCGACTGCCTACGACGTTGCGTGTTGCGAGCAAGGACTCTTCGAGACGCGCTCGATAGCGAATTTGAGTGTGGCAGACTTTGAAGGCAGTTCTGACAATCTCATTGATGTCGAGCAACTCGGCGTCCTCGCGTTCAACGCGTGAAAATGCTCTCAGCTCTTTAACCGTGGCTGCAATGCGTTGCACACCATCGATGCTGTCTACCAACATTTCATGCAGCTCGGAAAATGGCCGCACGCCCCCTTCCAACTCCCCGAGCGCCGCCTGCACCTCGAGATTTCCGGCGTACTTGGCCTTTAGCCGCAGCATTCGGCCCTCAACACGGGCCACCTCCCGGCGCACCTCGGAGAGATATACAGAGACAAACGCGGCCGGGTTATTCACTTCGTGAGCCACCCCAGCGGCCAACTCGCCAATCGCTGCCAGCTTGCTTGAGTGCACGAGCTGCGCCTGTGCTTCACGCAGGGTCTCGTTCGCGAGCGCGAGGTCGCGTTCACGATGCACCTGCTGGCTGACATCCCGAATCACCACCACACACTGGCGGCCGGCCCCTGCGCCGATTGAAGCGACAGTCACGTCAGCAAAGAATTGCAACCCGTCTGGGCGAAGCAATTGAATGCGCGAGCGAGTGGCGTGCCCTGAATCGGCAAGCTCGGTCATGACAGCGTCGGCAACGTCCTCCGAGGCGAAGAGGCCTTTGAATGATTGTTTAAGTTGGAAATTTTCAGAACAGCCAAAGAGCTCACCCCCGGCGCGGTTAACTTCAACGAACGCTCCTGAGTCGTGCTCGAATATGACGATCGCGTCGCTCGAGTGTTCCACGATCGTCCGATAGCGCCCCTCCGGTGCCGCCAGCTCAGGGCTCGCCGATGGTTTGACCACGCGCGAAGTCCTAAGACGCATCTCAGAGTTGGCAGTCCCAGCTCCAAGCGATGAATTGGGTTGTCGAGGACGATTGCGAGACATCATTCCAGGTTTCCGTAAGCTCACGGATCCGTAAGCCTCCAATGATACAGAAATTTAGCCTGTGGTCATCCTGCGCGAAACTTCTGGAAAGGCTGAAGCTGGCGTGTGAGCACACCCACTGAACAGACGCGCTCGTTCGATCAGATCGAGCATGGCTTCGGCAGGACTGGGCAGGCCAATAGGCCTGTCCGTCACAGTCAGAGAGGATGCCCTGATCTTCTAGGCATTCTTAGCCAAACTGAAGTCAGCCAGATTGAACACCATGACCGGGTTGCGATAATCGGCCATGACAGGTCCTACCCCATGAGCCCGATCTTCAGCTGGATTCGACGCTGGCAGTCCACCCTTATCGTTGCGGCATTCCTCGCCGGCGTTCTTTATTTCACGCGCGATCGAGACACGAGAAAGTGCCGAGATCTACCCGTCTGTACCGAACTCGGGAAATGTGGCGGCACGCCGCCTGAATGCAAAGCAGATGTCGACGAGTCCTGTAAAAATGCGCGCGTGTGTAAGAGTGCGGGACAGTGCCGAGCCTCAGCTGGGCGCTGCGTTATTACGGACGATTGGTGCCAAAAACAGAAGAGCTGCAAAGCCTCCGGACAGTGCACGGCGCTCATTGGCCCACCCGATCAATGCATCGCCGCGAACCTAGATTGCCAAACAACGGACGTCTGCAAGAGCGATGGCCTGTGTCTGGCGCGGAACGGCCAATGCGCGGCCACCCAAGAAGGCTGTAAGGCCTCCATCCCCTGTCAGCGTGAAGGCTTGTGCAGCGAGCAAGATGGGAAGTGCTTAGCACTCACTCGCAACGACTGTGAAACCTCCGAGAATTGCTTCAAACAAGCTAAATGCAGCGCAATCGGAGGCATCTGCAAACCCGATGCTAACGATTGTGAGAGCTCCGCGCTCTGCCAAAAATATGGTTTGTGCAAGACGAAGGAAGGCAGCTGTACTGCGGAGACGGATACTGCCTGCCTCGCCTCGGAGGAGTGCAAACAGAATGGTCGCTGTCGGGTGAAGCAGAACACGTGTGGCGCCGTGAAGGATGAAGATTGTGCGGCTTCAGCAAAGTGCAAGGAGGAGGGGCGCTGCGCGGTGCGTTACGGAGTATGTGCTTCGACAGAAAACAACCACTGCAGAAATTCAGATGTGTGTAAAACCCAAGGTCGCTGCGCCGCTGACAACGGGCGCTGCATTGCGACCTTGAATCCGGACTGCCGGAACTCCGATCTGTGCCGCGATGAAGGACGCTGCTTCGCGGATCGAAGTAGCTGCGCCGCACAGCGCGATGAAGACTGTAAGCGTTCGAAAGTGTGCCAAGAGAAAGGCACGTGCACGGCAAAATACAGCCGTTGCGTCGTTGATTTTAACTACGGCAAGGCCGATGCGGGTGCCGCTGTTGTTAAGCCTGTCGCCCCGCCCACAAGACAGAAGTGAGCGCGGCTGAACGCTCCTAGACGCCCCCTGGCCCTTAGGCCTGACTCTCTCGGAGCTCCTGCTCGGTGAACTCAGGTGCCTTGGGGGAAGGCGGGATTCTCGAACCCTTCACACTCCAACGCACGCCGCTATCGGCCAGCTCACTGAAGCGCACGCGAACGCTCACGGGCTCCTTCTCACAAATTACCCCAGCTAGATCAAATAACTCGGCACGGATTAACTCATCCGACTCGCCACACTGCGCAGTGAGAAAAAGCTCACCATCCGGGGCCATCTTACGGGACACCTTTGATACCAGCTCGCTACGCCGGGCAGAATCAGACGGTTCGGAATCTCGGGATGCGGCGACGATGATCACCTGCACACTCTGACCACTCTGAGCCACGCTCTGGACTCGACGCTGCACGCGCATGGAAAACTGACGGTAAGACTCTTCGTCAGCCTGCACCTCAACCAAGGACCCGCCCGTGCCTCGCTGGAGATCCGCGGCAAAGACCGGCCAACCGGCTCCACGCTCCATGATCACCATGCAGACGGTCTTTTCTTTTTGTTGCTCCTCAGAGCTAGCGAACGACATCCCTCTACTCACCTTTTCAAAAACGCTGAACATTTGCATGCCCTTAATAAGCCCGTCAAGAGGGTTCTTTGTTACGATTACGCGGAGCCCGTACGCTCTTCGCGCACCATACGGCTGCGCAATTCCAGGTCTTAAGCCCGAATGTGCGAGAAGAAGTCGCAATCGCATCCTGATCCAGCGGCAAGGGGCGGGCGCAATGGTAAGGGATCGAGATCGCTCCATGTTGTTGGTCAGTGGGCTCACCAAATTTGTTTTGGGTGCCCACCCCCGCTGCCGGTTGCGGCAGCTTGCCCCTCCCCGATGTCTCCCGCGGCGGGAGACATGGGATGGGCATGGCGAGTCGGCTCCGCGCCGCAGAAGAAGGCGCGGCGATGGAAAAGCCGCGTGCGGCGCGGCAGCTCGGTTTTGGGCTTGGGAAGAAAAAAGGTTGGAAGAGGCGGCAGGGGAGTCCGAGTGCCCAATCCCAGAACCGAGCTCGATATGAGGATTTACGGAAATGATGGGTGTCGGGGAGTAGTTAATCTAAGAAGACTCCAGGAAGGCCCCGCCCAAAAGGAAGACACCCGTTTCGCGTCGACGTTACCGACAAGTTCGGCAGCACGACGGCGCGAGCCTGCTCGTTGCTTGCACGGTCTGACGCACGCAGCCAAACAGGCTGGATTTTTGGGGCGAGGCGTAGCTTTGCCACTTTTCAACGTTTCCTGCGAAAGCTTCCGCCTCGCCCCAAAAAAGTCCAGCGCCGCGCCCGCCTCCACTCCACTAATCGCTCTGCCTTTGCACGGGCGCGGAGCCAAATCACCCTTCCTCCTCGCCCACAAACTCGCGTCAACCTCTATGCCGCCGGATTAGGGCGCCGGGTTCGCGTGCAAAAAATGCTTTCGGCGCAGATATTTAGATGTTGAGAGCGCGACCATCGACGGCGAGGGCGGCTTCTTTGAGCGCTTCAGCGAGCGTTGGGTGGGCGTGGCTCGAACGGGCGAGATCCTCAGCCGATGCGCCGAACTCGATCGCCACCGCAGCTTCTGCGATCAGATCTCCCGCGTGGGGCCCTAGAATGTGGACGCCCAAGATTCGGTCTGTTTGGCTGTCTGCAAGGACCTTGACCCGGCCTTGAGTCGCACCCAATGCTTTGGCACGCGCATTGGCGATGAAGGGGAAGCTTCCCTTACGGTAGTCAACACCGGCAGCTTTCAGCTCCTCCTCGGTCTTGCCAACTGATGCTATCTCGGGGTGCGTGTAGACCACGTTGGGGATCGCATCGTAGTTGATATGGCTGAAGCCTTTTACGATGTGCTCGACGCACGCCACCCCTTCCTCTTCTGCCTTGTGGGCTAGCATCGGACCTGCAATCACGTCGCCGATGGCGTAGACGCCCGGCGTCTTTGTCCGAAACGCCTCATCCACGATGACTCGGCCCTTTGAATCGAGCTCAACCCCCGCTGCTGCTAGATTGAGCCCTTCAGTATTCGGCCGGCGCCCAACCGCGAGAAGAACGCGATCACAACTGAGTGGCGCCTCACCTTCGATCTGCACGCTGCATTCATTACCCTGAGCGCTGGCACCCACCACTTTCGCGCCCAAGCGAAAAACGAGCCCCTGTTTTTCAAAGATCCGTTTGGCTTCGTTGGCGATTTCCGAATCCATGCCGGGCAGGATCCGATCTAAGAACTCTAAGACCGTCACCTGAGCGCCCAGCCGGCTCCAAACAGAGCCCATTTCAAGCCCAATCACCCCGGCACCGATCACCACAAGGTGCTTCGGAACTTCGCTGTACGACAGCGCCTCCGTGCTCGTACCAACCCTATCGCCGTCGAGAACGACGCCCGGAAGCGGTGTGACACTGCTGCCAGTTGCGATCACGACGTGTTTGGCGACAACTTCCAGGCTGCCGCTACTTGCCTGAATGTTCACTCGCGAAGGGCTGAGAAAGCTCGCCCAACCTTCATAGCGAGTCACCTTATTCTTCTTGAGCAGCTGCGCGACGCCCTGGGTAAGGGAGCGCACCACCTCATCCTTTCGCTGGAGCATCCGAGCAAGATCCAAACGAATTCCGCTGATCTCGATCCCAAACTCGGCCGAATGATGCTGAGCTTCATACAGCCGCTGGCTCGCTTCGAGAAGTGCCTTGCTCGGAATACATCCAATGCGCAGACACGTGCCTCCGAGCGCCGCCTCCCCCTCCACACACGCCACATCGAGCCCAAGCTGGGCGGCGCGAATCGCCGCGATATACCCCCCAGGGCCAGCGCCAATTACCAATAGATCGTGCGATTTTGCCATATTAAACTTCGAGCAGCATGCGGGTCGGATTTTCGACGCATTCCTTAATGCGCTTCAGGAACGTCACCGCTTCGCGGCCGTCCACAATGCGATGGTCGTACGTCATCGCGATGTACATCATGGGTCGGATCACGACGGCGCCGTTCACTGCCATCGGCCGATCCATGATCCCATGCAGACCCAGAATGCCACTCTGGGGCGGATTGACGATCGGTGTGGACAATAGGGAGCCGTAGACTCCTCCGTTTGAGATGGTGAACGTGCCGCCCTGCAGCTCCTCCAGCTTGAGCTTGTTGTCTTTGGCCCGTTTCCCGAAATCTGCAATGGTCTGTTCTACCTCGGCGAAGCTCAGACGTTCGGCATTGCGGATCACCGGAACGGCTAAGCCCTTCCCACCGCCCACGGCAACGCCAATGTCGTAGAAGTTCTTGAAGACGAGATCCTCGCCGCGGATCTCAGCATTGACCTGGGGCACCAATTTCAAAGCATCGATCGCAGCTTTCACGAAGAAAGACATGAACCCGAGCTTGATGCCATAACGTTCTTGAAACTGCGGCTGATACTGCTTTCGGAGCTCCATTGCTTGGGACATGTCCACCTCGTTGAAGGTGGTGAGGAGCGCCGCTGTTTGCTGGGATTCGACGAGCCGTTGCGCGATACGCCGCCGAAAGGGGCTCATCGGCACCACCTCTTCGCTGCGTGCTCCGCTACTTTGCGGCAGTTGAGGCTGCGGGGGCGCGGCTGCTGCAACCTCAGCCTTCTGAGCCGCGAAGCGCTGCACGTCCTCCTTCAATAGTCTGCCACCAGGCCCAGATACTGGAACCTGTTCTGCTGTGACGCCCTGCTCATGCAACGCATGCCGTGCCGCTGGCATAACCCGCGCGAAAGCTTGCGGCGGCAGCGACTCACGAATGCTTTCAAGCTCCCGGGAAGCAACGGGCGCCGGAGGCTGAGGGAGGGCCGCAGCGCCTGCCTCGAAGGTGCCCACGATATCCCCAACACTCGCCTTCGTTCCGGAAGGGACGCGGATCTCCTTGAGGATTCCATCTGCGGGTGCTGGCAGCTCAACCGTGACCTTGTCTGTTTCGATCATTACCAGGCTCTCGTCGCGCCGGACAACGTCTCCGACCTTCTTCAGCCACTCACCAACTTGGACCTCAGTGATGGACTCGCCGACGTTTGGAACCTTGAGTTCAATGGCCATCTTCTTAAAACCTTCCTAGATGCTGCACTTTAGACCGCCTCGCTCCGCTCCGCTTAACTTCGAAGAGAAAAGGCCTGCTCAAGTAATGCTTTTTGCTCCATCCGATGGCAATTCGCCGAACCTGTGGCCGGGCTTGCGGAGGATTGGCGGGAAATACAGGAGAAGGGGAACCGCCCCAGCAAGGGTGAAGCGAACCTCGCCCAGAGTGTCCGCCAGGCGCCCATATTTTCGGGCTCCTCTTGAACCCAGAATGCGGGCGTGCCGTCTGCGTACCCTGCGAGTGCTTCGGCGAGCACGTGATCTGCAAGCGGATAGAGCTGCTCGATGCGCACAATCGCCACATCGTTTCGGCCAGCGTCCTCTCGGTGTTTGATAAGATCGTAATACACCTTCCCCGAACAGAGAAGAATCCGCTCGGCGTGCTCGCGTACTAGCTCATCGGGCAGAACACGCTGAAACTTACCGCCCGCACACTCTTCCAGCGTACTCACGACGCGCGGATGCCGAAGTAAGCTCTTGGGGGTGAGCACGATCAAGGGCTTGCGCCAGGGCCGCACCACCTGGCGGCGCAGCAAATGAAAGAGCTGGGCCGGTGTGGTGGGCTGAACAATCTGCATGTTGTCTTCCGAAGCGAGCGTCAAAAATCGCTCTAGACGCGCACTGGAGTGTTCCGGACCTTGGCCCTCAAATCCATGCGGCAGCAACATCGTAATGCCACTCAGCCGTTTCCACTTATCTTCGGCGCTCGAGATAAATTGATCGATGATCACCTGTGCCGCGTTGACGAAATCGCCAAACTGCGCTTCCCAAATCACCAAACCATCCGGCCAATCTAAACTATACCCATACTCGAACCCGAGCACGCCCGCCTCGCTCAAGCAACTGTTGTAGATCTCAAGCGGAGCCTGCGTTGGGCTGATGTGGCAGAGGGGAATGTAGCGCTCACCGTTTTGATAATCATGCAGCACGGCGTGGCGATGGCTGAAGGTGCCCCGGCCAGCGTCTTGACCCGTAAACCGCACGCGAACCCCTGCCGCCACCAAGCTGGCAAACGCCAAAGCCTCGCCTGCGCCCCAATCGAGGGGTTTCGTTTGCTCCGCCATTTCCCGGCGCTGTTCGAGGATGCGAACGATCTTGGGATTGGGATGGAAGCTGGCTGGCAACTCCACTTGGCGGCGCAGATAACTGGCGAGCGTTTCGAGATCGACTCCCGTTTCGGGGTCCTCAACTTTCGCCTCGGGGCCACCGCCGAATCCCTTCCAATACCCACCGAGCCAATCCTGGATCTTCACGTAATCATCGCGGCGCGCCTCGCCCAGCTCCACCTCGAGGTGCTCACGGCGTTGCACCGAAATCGCGTCCGCCTCGTCGCGCGTGACACTTCCAAGCTTCAGGAGATTTTCAAGATAACCATCGCGCACGCTGCTTCTCTGCCGAATCGCGGCATATAATAGCGGTTGCGTGAAGGTCGGCTCGTCGCCTTCATTGTGACCGTAGCGCCGGTAGCCGTACATATCGATCACCACATCGCGCTGGAAGGTGTCGCGAAAATCCATCGCTAAGAGCACCACCTGGGCCACGGCTTCAGGGTCCTCCCCATTGACATGAAAGATCGGGATCTGAAGCATCTTGGCCACGTCCGTGGCGTAGGTTGTCGAGCGGGCTTCGGAAGGCGGCGTGGTGAAGCCAATTTGGTTGTTGATCACGACGTGTAACGTGCCACCCGTCCCGTACGCGGAAAGCTCGCTCAAATTGAGCGTTTCCTGAACGATTCCTTCACCCGCGAACGCGGCATCTCCGTGAATGAGCAACGCCATCTTGTGGCGCCTGGAGGTATCCTGCGCGCGATCCTGCTTGGCGCGGGTTCGCCCGAGCACGACCGTATTCACGTACTCCAAGTGGCTAGGGTTGAAGCACAAAGAAAGATGCACTTGCTTGCCGTTAGCGCAGGAATAATCGGCACTGTGGCCCAAGTGATACTTCACGTCCCCACTGCCAAAATAGAGCTCGGGATCAAGGTCTTCAAACTCTCGAAAAATCTCGCGCGGGCTCTTGCCCATAATATTCGCGAGCACGTTCAGGCGCCCACGATGCGCCATGCCCAGAACCACTTCGTCCACGCCGAGCTCGGACGCCCGATCCATCGCAAAGGCCAGGAGCGGGATCAGGCTTTCCGAGCCCTCCAGCGAAAAGCTTTTCGCTCCCAGGAATTTTTTTTGGATAAACTCCTCGAAAATCACGGCGTCCGTGAGCTTGGTGAGAATCCTCAATTGTTCAGCACGGGTGAGGTCTAAGCGGTTCTCGGAGCCCTCCATCCGCCGCTGGAGCCAATCCTTCACCGTGAGGTCATCGATGTGCATGAATTGCACACCGATCGAGCGACAATAGGTATTGTGAAGGCGCTCAACGATGGCGCCGAGCGTGGAGACATCGTGTCCGTGGATCGTTCGGCTCGAAAAATTGCGAGAAAGATCCTGCTGCGTCAGCCCATGAAACTCGGGCGAAAGCTCCAGTTGATCCTGGCGCGGCAGGCCTAAAGGATCGACCGCCGCAATCATGTGGCCCCTCACACGAAACGCACGAACCAACGCATCGACACGATCCTGGCGCACCGCCGCATCCGATACTCCCGCCGCGATGTCCTGCCCGTTCTGAGAACCCTGGCCGTTCGTGGCGAGCGCCGGAGGATTGAAGAGGCTTCCCACCAGGATCGACGGCCCGAAACCTGCGTTGCCCCGGGATGGTGGTGCGATGCCATCGAAGTATTGCTTCCAATCGAGTGGCACACTGGCAGGCTCACGCAGGTACTCCGCGTACAGCTCTTCGATGAGCGCGAGGGACTCGCTATTGAGCGAGATTTCGGAGGGTTGCGACATCTGATCCTTTACAGAACGTCCATTGATTTCGAGCTAGAAGGACTATCACGGGGAAGCGGGGCACTGAATGCCTTCGCTTGAAGCACGACGCAAGCACCCGCTTATCCAAGCGCGGGGTCCCCCTTTCGAAACCTACAAAAATGTCACGCTCGAGCGGCGAATTCTCGTGCGCAGCCCGGCGCCTACAGGAGCGCAGATCCTGCGACATCAGCGCGAGCGCCGGCGCCGCTGGGGCGCCTGGTCCGGCTTGACCCGTAGGTAGCCCTCCGACAGAAACACAAACAACTGCTGAGTCAAGACTTCCGTGGTTTCTTCGGTGAGCCCCATGCCAACGGCCTGAT
>Ga0163147_10001085_pt1 | contig 42165 bp, 27 predicted proteins | sample OliLakLV19MP6G1_FD_148597 | JGI IMG/M metagenome (GOLD analysis project Ga0163147, IMG submission 148597) | Freshwater microbial mat bacterial communities from Lake Vanda, McMurdo Dry Valleys, Antarctica- Oligotrophic Lake LV.19.MP6.G1 | ecosystem: Environmental > Aquatic > Freshwater > Lake >...
GACCAGTTTGGACGGGTATAGCGCGCTAGACGGGACGATGCCAACCTTCCGAGACCATAGACGCATTTAATGCCTATTTTGCAGAGCAACAAGCCTCATGGTCGTGGGATAAAATGCGTGCTTTTGCCATTGAGACCACAACCACCGTGCATCAGATGTTTACCAATCCCGTTTTGCTCAATGCGGAGCGCCTAGAACGCACCAAGATTTGGCGCAAACGACTGAATACAGGCGATATTATCCCCAATATCGCGGTGGGGTGGAGTGTGTGGTTCATTGCATTGGAGCATATCGCCACCGAACACGTCATTGAGTTGGGATTGGTGTGATTAATGATATACTGGATAAAAATAGTGTGATGAGGTAATTGTGATATGACCCCAGAGATGCAAGCCAAAAAAACCATGACCATAGCCGAATTTGACGCATGGATGGATGAACTTGGCAACACAACCGATACACAATATGAATATATTCATGGAGAGGTATATGAGGTGGCATCAAACCTGTATGCGTCAAAAATTGGTATGCGAATGGGCGGTTTTATTTTTATTTATCTGATGCAAAACGACATAGGGCATCTCACGGGGGCGGATGGTGGGTATAAAGTGGGGGATGAACGATTTGTGCCAGATGTGGGTTATATCTCTTATACCAGACAAGCCGAATTATCCGCACGCGGGTATAATGCTTTTCCGCCTGAATTGGCGATAGAGGTGGTGTCGAATACCGATAATAAAACCGAATGGAAAAAATTATTGAAAAAAATTAATAGTTATATCAATGCCGATGTTATGGTGTGGGTCGTAGATACTGATGATAAGACAATTGATATCTATCAACGTGGGGAAGAGGTCAAAACAGTGGGGATAAATGACATGCTTGAGACAGAAACGATTTTTCCCAATTTCCGCCTCAAGGTTGCCGATATTTTTGCCTAATTCACCATTGCACCAAACAATTTTTCTAGCAGGGTGTCTATCGTCTGCGATTTGGCTTGTTTTTCGATGACACTCAGTGTTTCTGATGCTAAGTTTCGTTGCACAAGCTTTTCTACAATATCCATTTGTTTGAGGACGAAAGGCGCAAACATCCGCAAAAATCCGAGTGTTGTATCGGATAGCGTGCGGATAACCACTATGATTTCGTGTGCTTGTGCCAAATTTCCCCGCAAAGCAAAAATCTCTGCATATTGCACCGCAAATATCAATTTGAAGGTATTAGTCATGCCGCGTGGTTTTTGAGCATCTTTCATTAAATTGGCTTCTGCGTCATCGAGCCGATTTTCCAAAATGGCTAATTCTATCTTCAAAATGGATAATACGATTTTGACAAATAATGTCCCCGTTGTACTGGCTAAGTCGGCTAATTCATCAACCGCCTGACGCGCATCGTCCAATTGATTGATGACAAATAGGGTAGAGATGATGCTCACCAACGATGTGCCTAATCCATCGGGTTCTTGAATCTGCCGATAAATCGCTTGTGCCTCATAGAAATGCTTGAGTGCGGTTGGATAATCCTCGGTTAGGCTATATACGCCACCCAAATCTATCAGCGAATCGGCAATCCCACGCAATTCGCCAATCTTTTTGCGGATAGCCAAACTTTTTTCGTAATAGGTTTTTGCTTCTTTGACATTGCCGATATACATCTGATTATTGCCCATTGCCGAAAGTGAATGCGCGATGCCGTTTTGGTCACCAATTTCTTTATTGAGTAAATATCCCCGTTCATAATATGTTTGTGCTTTGGCAATATTTTCATTGGCGACTTCAATGCCACCAATATTATTGAGGGTGAATGCCATACCGCGTTTGATATTATGCGCCTCAAAAATATCGAATGCTTCTTGAAACAACGCGAGTGATTCATCGAATTTGCCAAGTGAGCGCAAAATTTCACCTTTGTTATTGAGCATATAACCAATACCATTGGGCGAATAATCATTATTTTCAACCATTCGCTGGACAATTTCCTCATAAATAGCGAGGGCTTTTTGTTGATTGCCCCGCAAAAACTCGGCATAGCCCAAATTGCCCTGTGACATATACCATGTGAGATGTTCTTGGGGGGCATGTTGAGCATAAGTCATCGCTTCTTCGGCATAAGCGACAGATGCGGCATAATCCCCTTGCATCATCTTGACATAACTCATCAAATTGAGTGCTTCCCCCATATCGGTGAGGGTGTTATGTGTCCTAAAATAGGCTTCTGCGGGGGCGATGTATGCCCATGAATCGGCATAATCTGCCAGACGGCTCATCAGCCACGCCTGATAGGTGCGTACACGCCAATAGAGTTCATCTTCACCGTGTTTGGCTTTGAGCATGTCTGCCAGTTTATTAAAATTATCGCGCCCCTCTTTGAACAAGCTACGGTTGACATAATACATCAACAATGGATATGACACTTCGCCAATGGCTTCCCATTCACCCGCTTCCATCGCATGTTGCAAGGCGGTGTGGATATTTTCCCATTCGGTGTCTATCATTTCGATTGCCATTTTTTCTTTGCGCGTATTGAACAACGGCGTGGATTTTTTGAGCAAGTCGCTAAAATACATACCATGATTGTCGCTCACGGTATCAATATCATCACGTTGTTTGAGGATTTCTTCGGCATATTGACTGAGAACTTTATTCAAGCCATAGCGCCCATTGGGAAACCGTTGGATGAGTGATTTATTGACCAAACTGGTGAGCGCACGGAGCGATGCACCTGCGACTTTTTGTGCCGCTTCACGCTCAAATCCGCCCCTAAAAATAGCCAATTTGGTAAAGACCTCACGCTCATCGCCTGTGAGCAAATTCCACGAATACTCAAACACGGCGCGTAAACTGCGTTGACGTTCTGGGACATCGCGCAAATCGGTCTCTAAAAAGTCGAGTGATTTTTCGATTTCATCGCCAATTTCTTCGATAGATAACATTTCGAGCCATGAGGCAGATAGTTCTATGCCCAATGGCAACCCACCGACTAACGCGCAAATCCGCACGACATGAGGGGCGGTGATCTCGTTAAATTCAAAATCGGGCGCGACCCGTTTTGCCGATTGAATAAATAGCTGGCTGGCACAAGCCCCTGCCATATCTTCTAGCGAATTGCTCTGGCTTGCCATACTCAACGGTGGCACTTCATAGAGTTGTTCACCGCGCAGGCGCAATAATTCACGCGATGTCACCAATAATTTGACATTGGGCGCAGATTTGAGGATGTCCGAGAGCAAATTGGTGTGTGTGGTCAGGTGTTCAAAATTATCCAATACCAACAAAATACGTTTTTCTGCCAAATAATTGAGTAGTTGTGTGCGGGCGGGGTCTGCACCTGCAAAGGTCATTTTGAGGTGGTCGGCAACCGTTTTGATGAGTGCTTCACCATTTTCGACTGGGGCGAGCGGGACAAAAAACACCCCATGAGAAAAAAGTAGATTGTGCATAGAAGTGGAGTGAGACGGGCGAACAAAGCGTTCTGCGACGGTGAGTGCCAAGCGTGTTTTGCCAATTCCACCTACACCTACCAGTGTGATAAGACGGTTGGCATCGCTATTAATCAATTTTTCCACTGTTTGGGTTTCATCTTCACGTCCCACAAATGCTGTTGGTTGATTGGGCAGGTTGTGTGGTGGAGTGATACGGCTGGTGGCGGGCGCGATGGGGGTAAAATTATCTGTGCCAAAGCGGTCACTATCGTCTGCCGATGGGATATATTGCATAGTGGTGGTTGTGCCACCGCGTATGATAGATTCGAGTTCTGCCCCAATTTGGCGTACACTGGGGATACGCGCCATCGTATCGCGTTTGAGCATCCGATTGATGAGGTCAACCAGTGCCACAGGAATATCGGGGCGCAAGTGTTCCAAATCTGGGATGGGCGATGTGAGGATGGCATGAATCAATTGACCCGGATTAGTTTGCATAAACGGGCGCTCACCCATGAGCATTTCATACAGCATCACTCCAAACGCCCATATATCACTGCGTTCATCCACATCCCCGCCTGTTAGGGCTTCTGGACTCAGATAGGCAAGCGTGCCAACGATTGTGCCTTCTTCGGTGATATTGGCATTGGCATTTTCTACCCGTGCCATACCAAAATCGGTGAGGCGGGGAGTGCCGTCATAATCCAATAACACATTGGCGGGTTTAATATCGCGGTGCAAAATATTGAGGCGGTGCGCCCGTGTGAGCGCATCTGCCACATCTAACGCGGTATATAAAACACGCTGTGGCGAGAGTTGTGATTGTTTTTGCAAGACATCATGCAAAGAGCCACCCGCCACATATTCCATGATGAGATAATGATTATCATCGTGGTCAATCGCATCCAACATTTTGACGATATTGGGATGATTCAGTTGACGGAGCAATTCGCCTTCACGGATAAATCGGTTGAGTTGTTGTGGGTCGGCGTGCATAATTTCTGGCTTGAGTTGTTTAATGGCAACCACACCGCCCGTTTGCTTGTCCAGTCCTTTATAGACTGTCCCCATGCCCCCAACACCGATTTGTTTTTGAACTTCGTAACGCTTCCCAATAATCATCGTTTTTTCCCTTGTGATGAGACGCAATACATCCATTATTATGACGCAAATTTCGCCAAAATCTTTCATTTTTAAGCAAATATCTATACAGCTCTTATATATGGATATAAAAATGTTGGCTTATATAGGTTATACGCATTGAGGGCGCAAACTGTTGCGCCCCCATGGGGAGATGCTACGATTTTGCTAGAGGGGAGATATTAAGATTCTTCTGCGATGTTGTGTGCCAACGAAACAGGTTTCACCATGCCTTGCAAAATCCGTTCCATCGCCATGGTATGGCTACAAATGTGGTGGGTTTGGAAATAGGGATTGTCACATTCCCATTTGCCATCGTTATAGCTAATATGATAGGTATTATGGTCGCCCTCAAAATCGGCTTCAAATGCCAAAAAGCGCACCCGTTCTGGTTCTTTGGAATAGCGCGTGGCTTTATCCACATCGCTTACCACATTTTGACCATCGGCATAATGCAGGGGTTCACGTTTGAGCATGGGCGCAAATAGCCGCTCCATCGCCATAATTTGGGGTGAGATGCCATAACGCCGAAATCCGATACTGGTGCATTGCCATCCTTCTGGGCTGAGGGTGACGGTATAGGTGTCGTTGTCTCCCCGAAATTCTACCTCAAAGCTGACAAATGTTACCCGTTCTGGCTCTTCTGCATATTGCTTAGCTTTTTGAATTTTGCCGATTAAACTGTAATCCATAATGGTTATCTCCTTATACTTGGTAACGATTCGTAACAAAACAAAAAACACGCGACATGATTGCGGTCGCGTGTTTTAGGGCGATTTTTTATTCAATTGTAGAGATAATTTGAGCATATCTATTTTTCCTCGCTATTGTGATAGAAGGTGTTCTCTACTCTATACTCCTAGTTTAATCCGCTTTTAATGATGTGTCAAATGACCTTAATCATTTTCTGGTGTGACAAAAATATCTTTTAGGGGCAGAGAAAAATTGGGTAGCAGGGCGGGTGATGTGAGCGTGTCTGTGATAGATAAAATAGTCACTGGCTTGCCTTGTTCATATACTTCAATCGTTTTTTCTTCTGGGTCTACTATCCAGACAATAACCCCTGCATTGAGATACCCCGTGATTTTTCGCACCAATGCGTTCCACTCACGCTTATTCATAGTGTCTGATACGACTTCTATGGCTAAATCTGGAATAACATCATTATAGCCTTTTTTATCGGGTTGTTTCTGCTTCGTATATGAAACAAAAGCTACATCTGGTACATATCGCTCATCTCCGATTTTATATCCGCCTGCTTCAGTAGTGAGATAGCCGATATTATTTTGGAGCAGATAAATGCCGATACGAATAATAATACGGGTGGCAATCATGGATGAAAAACTATTCGATGGCATTTGAAATATCTCCCCACCAATAAATTCAAAAATATCATCTTCGTTGTTTTGTTGTTCAACCCAGTTTTCAAATTCTTTGCCAGTCATCGTTTTTTGTGTATCAAGTACCATGATGAGTATCTCCTCACACCTATTGATAACCATTATAACCGAATAACCAGATTATGGCTGACATTCTAGTACAGCCAGTACAATTCTGCCTATTTTGTGGGATGTACTGGCTGACTAGCGCGCAGTGCGTATGTCAGCCACCGATTAAAAAATGTTTTATACTATCAGCATCTACCTATAAAATAGTGTATGAAAAGTGACTCTATAGCCCGTACACATCACCAAATTTCTTTTGCAAATAGGCAATATATGGCGCGGAATTAATACCCTCGCCCGTCACCCGTTGGGTCAATTCATTGGTGGTGAATTTGCGCCCGTGCTGATGAATATTGGTCTGCAACCATGTGAGCAGGGTATCGAATTTGCCATTTTCGATTTCTGTGGGGATAGACGGATGGTCTTTTAGGGCTTGGTTATAATATTGCACCGAGAGCAAATTTCCCAGCGCGTAGGTTGGGAAATACCCGACCAATCCCGCCGACCAATGGACATCTTGCAACACACCGAGCGTATCGGTTGGGGGAGTGATGCCAAAAAATTGCTCAAAGCGACCATTCCACTCATGGGGGAGGTCTTTAATCGCCACACGCCCATTGAGCAAATCGTTTTCGAGTTCAAAGCGCAACATGATATGCAAATTATAGGTGGCTTCGTCGGCTTCTACACGGATGAAAGACCGTTCCACCTTGTTAATCGCCTTATACAACTCATCGAGTGTTACATGCGCCATGTGGGGGAAATGTTGCTTAAAGTGAGGGAGCGCCCATGTCCAAAAGCCTTTACTGCGTCCCACCAAATTTTCCCAGAGACGCGATTGCGATTCATGCACACTGAGCGATGTGCCATTGCCTAAAATCGTGCCATCTAGTTTTTGGGCGACCCCTTGTTCATACATGCCATGACCTGCTTCGTGCATACTGCCGAATAGGGCAGGATTGAGCCAATCATCGTGATAGCGGGTGGTGAGGCGCACATCATTGCTCGAAAAATTAATCTCAAACGGATGCACCGCAATATCCAAACGCCCACGCTCAAAATCGAAGCCAATCGCCTTGAGGACTTGCAACGAAAAAGCGCGTTGGGCATCTATGGGGAATGACCCATGCACCAAGCTATCGCTCACACGACCTTCTACCTTGCTAATATCGGCAATCAGGGCGATGAGTTGGGGTTTATGACCATCAAAAATTTCTTTGACCAGCTCGGTATTAAGACCCTTATCATACCCACTGAGCAAGGCATCATACGGATTTTTATCATAGCCACGATAATCTGCCTCTTGGCGTTTGAGTTCCATAATACGTGCTAAAGCGGGGACGAAGGCGTTAAAATCGTTATCGGCACGCGCTTTTGCCCATATTTGATGTGCCATTGTGGTTGCGTGAGATTGTTCTGCCACAAATTCTGTGGGGAGTTTGATTTCATCTTCATAATCCTGAGAGACCACACGCACAAGGCTGGCTTCATCCGAGTCATAGGGCATTCCTTCCACATCCATTTGCGCCCCATGAATGAGTGTGCCAGTTTCATCATCGGTAAAATACTGATGTGCCAATTCTTCTAATACCGCCAAATGATTGGCACGGGCTTCTTCTCCCGCAGGGGGCATATAGACCGATAAATCCCATTCCAAGACACCCGCCGAAGCGCGTAACGCATTAATTTTAGACAGCTTTTTCATTAATTTTTGGTAATTTTCCATGGATAAACATCCTTTCGTATACAAGAAATATTATCGCTATTTTGTGACGGATATACAACGGCATAGGTTGTTAATGCGTCCGTCTGGTGGCATAATTAGAGTATGCTGGCAAATACACCATAAGGATAAACAGAATATGGCGGAGATTACTCCCAAAGTTAGTTATAATGTCTTAATTACAGGCGCAAATACCCCTATGGGCTATGAAATTGCCCATAGATTAGTGGCAGATGGGCATCAGGTGACAGGCATCGCCAATGGGCGCGCTGGTGCAACGATTTTACGCGAAAATGGTGTCTTGCCCATCCTCATAGACCCCACCCGTGCGGGCGAAATTTTGGGCATGATGAAGGTCGCACATACCGATATTGTGCTTCACCTGTCGCCACTCACCCGTTTTGGCGTGCCATTTGGCAATATGGATTATGAAACCGATACCCTTATCGCCAGCACACAAGCGGTTGCCGAAGCATCGAAACAACACGGGGTCAAATTTTTTCTGCACACCAGCAGTATTTTCATTTATGGCGATGTGACCGAAGCCGATGAATCCACCGCTTTTATTCGCGCCAATCACCCGCTTGTGGATGCGCTTCGCAAAGCCGAAGCCAGTGTCAAAAATGCTGAATTGCTCGCCACCATTTTGCGCGTAGGGCATTTGTATGGCGCGAATACCCCGTCATTGGTGCAATTAGCCGATACCCTCAAATTGGGGCGACCTGTATATAGCGGTGGCAAAGAAGCCACCCTCACCAGTTGGACACATACCGATGACATCATGAGTGCCATTATCCGCACCACCCAATCCCAACCATTGGGTGAGGTATTTAATATTGTGGATGATGTCCCCGCCACCCCCGCCGATTTTATTGCCTATTTGGCGGATGAATTGGGTCTTACGGGGCGTGGGTCAATGACACCATTTTTTGAACGCGCCCGTGTCTATAAGACCACCGCGCCATTGCTAGAAAAAGGGATTCGTGTCAGCAATGCCAAAGCCAAAAATATGCTGGCATGGTCTGTGCGCTATGCCAATTATAAGGCGGGTATAGACCAAACCCTACTGACCCTTCGCGCTCAATCTCCTATCATCAAACGGTAGGCGCTGCAGATGCTTAAAGCAATTTTATTCGATTTAGACGACACCCTCATTGATTGGGGCGATTTTTCTGAAGATTGGGAAACGATTGAGCGCCCCCGTCTGTTGGGTGTTTATGGATATTTGTCGCAATTTGGTGCGCCACGCGGGACATTTGAAGAATTTGTCAAACTGTTCTTTCGTCATTCGCGTGAGGCATGGAACAATGCCCGCAATACCCATGTCGCCCCACATCTGGTTAAAATTCTCACCGCCGCCAGCCAAGATATGGGGTATGCCCCGTCCCAATGGCAGGTGGAGGAGTGTTTAGATGCTTATGATTGGCAAGCCGTCCCGTTTGTGAAGGTCTTTCCAGATGTCCCAGAGGCGCTCGCACTTTTTCGGCATCACGGCTTGCGGACGGGGATTATCACCAATGCCTTTCAGCCGATGAAATTACGCGATATAGAACTGCAACAACATGGATTGATGCAATATTTCCCAGAATGTCGGTTTTCTGCCGCCGATTTGGGCTATCTCAAGCCACATCCGAGTGTATTCAACAAAGCCCTCGCCACATTGGGTATTTTGCCACATGAGGCGGTGTTTGTGGGCGATAATCCCACTGCCGATATTGGCGGGGCGCAAGGCGTGGGCATGAAAGCCATTATGCGGGTGCTAACGAAAAAACGCTCGTTTGCGGGTGGGCTGATTGTGCCAGATGCCGAAATTTATAGCTTTGCGGATATTCCGTCTATTTTGGACGATTGGTATCCCGATTGGCGCAAAGGCTAAACCTGTATGTCTATGCTATTGCCATTTTCTGAGCGCAACCTCATCCTCACGGGGTATATCGGACTCGATTTGTCCCGTATTGGCAGAGAACTTGCCACACAGTTCAAAATGAGCTATTTTGCCATAGACACCGCTATAGCAGACCGCGCAGGCATGTTTATCAACGAAATCCGCGCCAACTTTGGCGAAAATCGGCTAAAATCATTAGAAGCGGATATGGTGTCTGAGGCATTGTTGCGCCGTCAGGCGGTGATTTATGCCACTGGGCGCACCCTCATCCAACACGACTATTTGCCACGATTTTTGGAGACGGGTGAGGTCTTTTGCCTCACCATCAATCTGGATGCGATGCTTCATCGGTTGCACCTCAATATGGGCGCACAATATCATAACCCGCATGACCGTGCTGTGGCGTTGGCAGAATTACATAGTGAATGGGCAATTCGCAAAAAGACGGGTATCCGCGAGATACATATCCTCCCCGATATGCCCCGTGAAGATATTATGGCACTTGTCACTAAATTGTGGCGTGAACTGGCTATTGCCTCACGCTAAAAATAGGTCGTACACTTTCGTAAATGGATTTTTTGAGGATATAACACTATGGCAAAATTAACCATCTCATTGGCACAAATGCCGATTCATCTGGGTGAAGTGAGACGCAACCATGCTCAAATGGAAAAATGGACAGTCGAGGCGGCACGGCGTGGCTCACATTTGGTCGTCTTTCCAGAATTATGGTCATCTGGCTATGCACTAGACCGCGCCAAAGACCATGCCGACAACCTCAATGAAGGCTTATTTGCCCAAGTGGGGGCATTGGCTGGTGCGAATAAAATCAGCGTGGTTGGGTCTATGCTCGAAAAACGTGGATTAGAGGTGAGCAATAGCGCCCCGTTTTTTGCCTCCAATGGTCGGATGATGGGTATCTATCGCAAAATTCACCTGTTCCGTCTGATGGATGAGGATAAATATCTGCAACAAGGGTCATCGCCCCTCACGCTCGATTTGCCCTGGGGAAAAACGGCATTGGCAATATGCTACGATTTGCGCTTCCCCGAATTATTCCGCCGTTATGCCCTCGAAGATGTGGAGATGGTTATCATCCCCGCCGAGTGGCCCCTCGCACGCATTGACCATTGGCGGGCGTTGATGATTGCGCGTGCCATCGAAAATCAGTGTTATATGATTGGTGTCAATACCGTTGGCAAAATTGGCGACACCGTATTTGGTGGACATTCCATGATTGTAGACCCCTGGGGACGAGTAGTCGTAGAGGCAGGTGATGAACCGCAACTGCTCACTGCCGAAATAGAGCTAGACCGCATCAAAGAAGTCCGAAATACTATCCCTGTCTTTGAAGATAGACGACCAGATACCTATGAAGTGATAAAACTGCCCAACCTATCGTAGGCGCATCCATCACTTCCCCATAAGTGTGCGCTACAATAGGTTGATACAGGTTGTGCTAATATGTGACCCTAACGGACGACAAGAATGTCGTCCCTACACCAGCCATTACACCACCTAAATAGGCAGAATTGTAATGGCTGACTAGCGCAAATCGCGTATGTCAGCCACCTATTAAAGACGATGAGGTGACGCATGACCACAGAATTTTTGTTAGATGACGGCATACGCAAAAAACTAGATTCCCTCATGCTCATCGCCAACAAAGTGCGTGGCGGGGCAATCAAGGGGGAGCGCCGTTCTAATAAACGCGGGACAAGCATCGAATTTGCCGATTATCGCAATTATACACAAGGCGATGATTTGCGCCGTTTAGATTGGAATGTCTATGCCCGTACCAACCGCCCCTATATCAAAGTTCTGGAAGATGAAGAAGATTTAGCGGTGCATCTGCTCATTGATAATTCTGCCAGCATGGATTTTCCGAATCCCAAATATGCCGATGACCAAGCATCCCCCGCACCAATCGCCCATAACCTCAATAAATTTCTATATGCCAAAAGACTCGCTAGTGCGTTGGGATACATCGCCCTCAACACCAATGACCGCATGAGCATGACTGCGCTCAACCCCATAGGGGACTCGTTTTTTGCCCCTGCACGCGGACGGGTGCAAAGTGTGCGCTTGTTGCGGTTTGCCCAGTCACTCACCGCCGATGGTACAACCGATTTGAATGTGGCGCTCCGTACTTATGCCTTGCGTGCGGGGCGTGCGGGCTTGTGCTTTGTATTCACCGATATGTTTTCGCCATCGGGATATTTAGATGGATTCAATGTCTTGTTGGGCAAGGGGCATGAGGTGGTGCTGGTGCATATTTTGTCGCCAGAAGACCTTATGCCACCGATGGCAGGCGATTTGCGACTGGTGGATGTCGAGACGGGTATCACCGAAGAGGTCAGCCTCGATGCGACCTTGCGAATGGCGTATATTCGCCGTGTGGAGGCATGGCGCGATGAAATCCGCGCCCAGTGCGCCAAACGCGGGGTGCATTACTTGTTTATCAGCACCGATATGCCCCTAGAACGGGTGCTACTCTATGATTTGCGAAAATTGAATATCGTCAAATAGAGGCTTTTATATATGAATTTTCTCACCCCACTCGGCTTTTTGGGCGCGTTGATGGCAATACCCATCATCCTGTTATACATGCTCCGTTTGCGTCGGCGCGAAGTGACCATATCCAGCACATTTTTATGGAAACAGGTGCTACAAGATGCCGAAGCCAACACCCCATGGCAAAAACTGCGCCGTAATATCTTGCTCCTGCTTCAACTCCTGATTTTGCTCCTGCTGATTTTTGCGTTGGCACGTCCCTATCTCACTGTGCCAACCGTTAGCACGGGACAAATCACCTTGTTGATAGATGCCTCTGCCAGCATGACCGCCACCGATATCAATGGCATATCGCGGTTTGAGATTGCCAAGCGACTCGCAGGGAATATCATCAATACCCTGCCCGAAGGCGATACCATGACGATTATCCGTGTGGCACAAATTCCCGATGTGCTAATCGCCACTAGCGCCGACCACAATTTGTTGCGGAATGCGCTCCAAGACGCACAACCGAGTTTTGCCGAAGCCGATTGGGATGCCTCACTGAGTTTGGCGGCGGTGAAAGGCATGGCAATTACCCAAACATTGGTGATTATTGGGGATGGGGGTTTGCCAGAAAATATTAGCCTAGAGGGGTTAGGCGCAACGGTGCGTTATTTGCCTGTGGGCGATTCATCAGAAAATGTGGGGATTAGCGCCCTCGCCACGCGCCGTCTGGTCAATACCGCGCCAGAACTGTTTGCCCAAATCACCAACTATGGGACAGTCGAAGCGCGGATGGTCTTAACGGTGTGGGTGGATGATGAACGATTCACCTCGCGCACGGTGCAAATTCCACCACAAAGCAATTTGCCGATTATCGCGGCATTGCCCGATGAATTTGTGACCGTATATGCCACCCTTAGCCAGTCGGTGAATGCGATTACAGCCGATTATCTGGCGGTGGATAACAACGCCTATGCGGTGTCTGGGGCATCGGCATCGCGCCGTGTGTTATTGGTCACAACGGGTAATTTATATATTGAGCAGGTGCTACGCAGTTTGCCCAATGTAGAGACGGTGCGTACCGATGGTGCATCTGGCATTCCATCCGATTATGATGTGTATATCTTTGATAATATTGTGCCAGAGGTGCTTCCTCAAGGCGATTTGTTCTTCATCAACCCATCTATCAATACCCGCTATTTTAGTGTGGGGGCATATAACGACCAAACACGCCAACCGAATGTCTTATTACCTAATGACCCGCGTTTGCGTTTTGTAGAAATGAGCCAATTTAACCTGTTGCGCTTCCGCGAAATCACCAATGTGTCATGGGCGACCCCGCTATTGGCAGTAGATGGCGGGGCAGTGTTATATGCAGGTGAGACCGATGGCAGACAAATTGCCATTTTGCCATTTGATTTGCGTGAGTCGGATTTGCCCCTACAAATCAGTTATCCCATCTTGATGGCAAATCTGCTAGAGTGGTTTACACCCCGCGCCGCCCTCACCCTCATAGACAGCGCACAGGTGGGCGATGTGATTCCTATCACGCCACCCCTCTCGGCGGATACCATCCGCATTACCCCACCCAATAATGCCCCACAAATTAGCCTGCCCGTCACCAGTGGCACAGTCGTCTTTGCCGATACCGCCAGCACAGGCATCTATCGGCTAGAATTGCTTGAAGGCAACGATGTCATTGGCGAACAACCCTTTGCTGTGAATTTATTTAGCCGTCAAGAGAGTATTATCGCACCTATACCGCTAGAAAATTTTCAACTTCTTGGTACAACTCTGCTCACAGAGGAACAAGAGGAAATTGGTCAACAAGAATTTTGGGGATTATTCGCACTACTTGCGGTCTTGGTGTTGTTGATAGAATGGTTTACCTATCATCAACGCATGAAAGCACCCCGTATACCGATTAAACAACCCAAAAAGGCGAAACTGGCATGATACCTGTTCGGCTGGAAATTAAGAATTTTTTACCCTATCGTACACCAGAACCCCTCATCTTTGATGGGATTCATCTCGCGTGCCTCACAGGGGCGAATGGCGCGGGGAAAACCTCTGTGCTAGATGCCATCACATGGGCATTATGGGGACGGGCGCGTGGCAAACGCGAGGATGATTTGGTGCATTTGGGTCAGAGTGATATGTCTGTTCAGCTCGATTTTATGCAAGAAGGGGTGGTGTATAGGGTATTACGCCGACGCTCGCGTGGCAAAAATAGCACGGGTGATTTAACCCTCTCTGCACAACAACCAGAGGGTCATTTTGCCGTGATGGAGAGCGGGCTACGCAACGCCCAGCCCCGTATCAATACCCTGTTACGGCTGGATTATGACACCTTCACCAATTCGGCTTTTTTGCAACAAGGCAAAGCCGATTCATTCACTACCAAAGCCCCCGCAGAACGCAAAAAGGTGCTGGCGGATATTTTGGGACTCGACCAATGGCGCGATTATGAAGAGGTCGCCAAAGAACGCGCCACTCAAGCCAAAGCCCAAATCAATGTGTTGGAGGTGCAGATTCGAGAGATAGACCGTGAACTCGCCACGCGCCCCGCATTGGAACAAGATTATTTCTCGGCAGAAAAAACCCATGCAGAGGCAAATATCGCCCTAGAAAATGCCCGCCAACGGCTTAAAGAGGTCGAAAGCACCCCTAATGACCTGCGGAACGCCCAAAATAACCGCACAGACCGCGATGGTCGCCTGCGCGATTTGTCGCGGCAATTGGCAGAAGTCCGCGCTCGCATTGTTAATAATCGGCAAAAATTAGACGACTATCAAGAAATTCTCGCTATGCGCCTCGCTATCGAGAGTGGCTATCTTGCCCTACAAGAAGCCCGTCAAGCCGATAGCACCTTCAATGAAAAATTTAAGCAATTATCCTCGCTCAAAGATGAGCGTAACCGTCTGCAAAATGAACTGAATACCGCCCAAACACGCTTAGAAGGCGAAATATTGGCACTCAAACATCGTATTGCCGATTTGCAAGCGACCCTATCGGAGGACATTTCGGCTGAATTAGAGACTCTCAAAGCCGATTATGATGAATTGATGGGGCAACAAGCCGAACAAATCACCATGACTGCCACGATTGCCGATGCAAAAATTAAATATGCCGAATCCAGAACTGTACAAGAACGCCTCAAAGAAGAGGGCGCAGATTTGAATGAGCGCATCGAAAAATTATCATCGGAATCAGATACGGCGGTGTGTCCACTTTGTGGGCAACCCCTCACCATAGACCATCTGACAGAACTCTTGGCACAATTGAACGGTGAACTAACGCAAAAGCGTGAAGCCTATCTGCAACATAATGAAGTATTGGCAACTATGGCAGATACCATTAAATCGCATGAAGCCACGCTCAAACAATTGGATAAGGGACTCAAACGCCTGCCCCAAGTGACCACGCAATTGGGCAAATTAGAAGAACGTGCCTCCACCGCTAATGAAGCACAGGCACAACTCGATGCACTTATTCCCCAACTGGATGCCCTCATCGCCCAATGGGATGCCGATGATTATGCCCATGATGCCCGTGAACGACTCTCTCAACTCGATAACGCCCAAATGGGGCTTGGCTATGATGAATCTACTCACGATAGCGCCCGTCAAGCGATTGAACAGCATATCACCTACGAAACATTGTATACCAAATTGGCGATTGCGCTGGATTCTGCCCCTGCAATGGAGCAACTCATCGCAGATGGAGTGGCACAAGAGGAACGCCTTGTTGAGGCACAAAACGATATTCAGACCCAATTAGATGCGCTCGACATCGAAATTGCCCGCCTCAATACCCTTTTGGCAGAATATAAGATACGCGATGAAGAAGTGCGGATGCAGACCACCCGTGAGCGCACCGCCTTTGAAAAACTCAATACCACCCGTCAACAACTCAAGGCATTAGACGACCAAGCCACACGCAAAGATACCTTGCAAACCTATCTGAATACCGCCAAACGAGATGAAAGCCTCTATAACGATTTACGCAAGGCGTTTGGCAAGGATGGTGTGCCACTGACTATTATTGAGGCGGCAATCCCAGAGCTAGAAAATAGCGCCAATGACCTGCTCACTCGTATGACCGATGGACGGATGAATCTGCGCCTCAAGACCCAAGAGGAAAAACGCGATGGAAGCATGAAAGACGCGCTCGACATCGAAATTTCTGATGAACTCGGTGAGCGTAGTTATGAAATGTATTCTGGCGGAGAGACCTTTCGTATCAATTTTGCCTTGCGGGTGGCGCTCAGTCAATTATTGGCACGGCGGGCGGGGGCGCATTTGCGAACACTATTCATTGACGAGGGATTTGGCACACAGGACGAAAATGGTCGTGGCAAATTGGTCGAAGCCATCACGGCGATTCAAGACGATTTCGAGATGGTGTTGGTCATCACCCATATAGACGAATTGCGCGATAGCTTTCCTGTACATATCATGGTGGAGAAGCGTGGTGGTGGTAGCCATGTGATGATACGCTAAAACCGATGCTATAATGATAAAAATGAGTCGTAGAGGATAGAATAGATGGTACTCGAAGCGCATCAGAAAATGACTGTCATCGAATTTGATGAATGGGCAGAACGCCAAACCACCGATTTGCCATACGAATTAATTAGTGGGGAGATATTTGAGAAAATGCCATCAAACGGATATTTTTCTCTAATTGCAGGTCATATTTCTGGATTTTTGTTCATGTATTTGCGCCAAAATAAAATTGGCTATCTCACAGGTGAAGCGGGTGGGTATAAGGTCGGGGATGACCGTTATGTTCCAGATGTGGCGTTTGTGTCTTATGCCAGACAAGCGAAGGTAGATAAAAAGGGTTATAACACTGTTTCGCCCGATTTAGCGGTAGAAGTCATATCCGATAGCGCCAATCGTAAAGAGATGAAAGCACTCCGCCTCAAAGTGACAGGCTATCTCAATGCGGGTACGGTGGTTTGGCTGGTAGACCCCGATGACCAGACGGTAGAAATTCACCAGATGGGGCAAAATCCGCAGGTATTGGGGATTAATGATGTGCTAGAAGCCCCAACCGTGTTGCCAAATTTCAAACTGCCTGTGCGTGATATTTTTGATGATTAATGCGACTGCTCAGAGCCACATGGCGGGGCGATAAATTTGTCCACCAGCAACATGAGTCCACTGAGGATACGCGCCACACCATAGCCCCTGCGTTGCTGAAATTGAACCACGTCCACATGCAACATGATATAGAGGGTGTCTGTCAGATAATCTACATCGCCTTGTGCCGATAATTTGACCAGCAACATGCGGATGGTTTGTCGCCACCAAAAATGCGCGGGATGTTGGAGCGAAACGGTCTCTGGGGATATATCAAAGCCACGCAATAACGATTCGTTCCGTATCACAAAGCGGGCGACTTCTTCTAAAAACCAGCGTAATTGGTCATAGGGGGGGATATTTTGGCGCAAATAGCGCAAGGTGGATTCTTGCAAGTCGCGTTGGTCTTGGTCTAATAGCGCAAAACACACCGCCATTTTATTTTCAAAATGCCGATAGAGTGTGCCTTTGCCCACACCTGCGGATTGGGCAATTTGTGACATGGTGACAGATCCGACCCCATTCTCAACAAATAACTGGCGTGCCGTCTCTAGCAACAGAGCATGATTGCGGAGCGCATCGGCGCGGGGGGTGGTGGTGGCATTGATGAGGAGGTTGTCGTCTGAATCGTCCATGCTAGGGTATCCACATCGTCATAAAATCAACACTATCTATCCATACATCATTGACTGCCATCTCCCAATGGAGATGCGGTCCGTTGCTACGTCCTGTGTTGCCACTCACACCAATCACTTGCCCAATGACCACTTCTTGACCGGTGGTGACATGCACTTGCGAAAAATGGGCATAGGTAGAAAAAATGCCATATCCATGATCAATAATAACACAATTTCCGCGAATATCCATCAATCCCGCATAAACAACCACACCCGCGCCCATAGCGCCAATCGGTGTGCCAACCGCCGCCCGCAAATCCCAACCCGTATGACGGGTCTCGAATGTGCCATTCAACACCCGAAATGCGCCAAACGGTGAGGTTATATCGGCATTGAGGGGATACTGGAAGCCCGTATCGCCCCACAATTTTTCGTCTGTGAAAGTGGTGAATAATCCGCCGAGTTTGGCATATTCTAGGCGTTCTATCTCAATATCCATCAGATACGTTCTATCGGGTGCGAGATTAAATTCTTGGCGCACAAATCCGCCCAATGTGACGGTCAATGGCACTTCAAAGGCGACATCCGCCAAATTATTATCCCGCGTGGCGGTGATGGTATAGGACAAATTGTCTCGTGCAGGGGTATCCATATCTATCGCCAAAAATGCGTAGAACGCCTCATCTGCCTCTATCCAAAAGAAGGCAATTTCTTTTTCGCGGAATAATAATGAGGCGTTGGTGATGCCTTCTCCGCTAAGGCTCAATACACCCACGCGACCTTGTTGGATGGTATTGAAGAAAATATCCAGCGTAACCCCATCAGATGTCACCGTTTGGGCGGGATTTGGGTGTGGGCGGGGTTCTGGGGTGGTGGGTGGTGTTGTTTGGGCAGAGACAACTGGTGAAAGGCTGAGTAGCAATAAACAAGCGATACCTATCAAAAAACGGGTTTGTTTTATCATCGTCACATCACATCATCATCAAATATAGTCATAAGTCCCTATTATGGCGATAAGGCGCACATTTGACCAGATGCGCCTTATCTGCATAGGGCAATCGTTGTGGATGAAGATTATGGCGTGGCAATTGGGGTTACTTCTGGTGTGGCTTCTAACACGTTTTGGGCATTTATCGCCTCTAAAAAGTCATCCACACGAAAATCAACAGTCTCTAAAATGTCTTGTAAAAATTCTTCTGCGCCGTCCATTGCGCCGATGGGGTCTGCAAAGACATAAAACACAAAATTGAGATTATCCACCGTGAGACCCACAAACCAGCCCCGTGTATCGGCGGTCTCTGGGCAATTTACCGCCGCAAAACCTGTTCCGCGACCTATTTGGTCTCCAATAGGGATGTCGCGCTCAACATCTGTTCCCACAGTGCATTGGGGTTCAACCAGCGCCAAACGCAATAAGCGCAAGCCGTCCATATACGGGCTGATGAGCGAAATATTCACATCTAGCAAATTGTTGACCAGTCCGATACTTTCAAATCCCCATAATAAGACGATTGTGCCAATGCCATTGGGAATATCCCCACTATAGACGGTATAGGGCAACAGCCGTAGCCCTGTGATGTCTTGGATGAGGAGTGTCCCGTTTTGGCTTATCCAGCCATCTGGCAGGGTAATGCTGATGGGTGGGTCTATTTCTTGCCCTTCTGATGGTTCAATCACGATGATTATATCGGTGATTTCTGGTGTGCTTTCTGGGTCTGGCGTTGGGGTCTCTGTTTGTGCCATGACCAGCATCGGCATGGATAACATACAGAAAAACATCGCCAATAACATATCCATTTTTTTCATTTTACTGCCTCATCGTGCGCGTATTTTATCGAGTATTGCCTGACATTGAACAAGGTTATGCGCTTTTTGGTCAGAATACAAGGCTTTTGCGCCATCGGTAAAATAAGCATGGTTGCCCAAAAAGCGGGTTTCAAATTCATACCATGCCTCATCGGTCATCTTTGCGCCGAATAATGCCAGTTCTTTGCGGAGTAATGCGCCCACTTCAAAAAAATCAGAGCGCCCCAATGAGTTCATATCGGCATCCGCCATAATCGCCTCCAAGAGAGTGTTGGGGGATTGTGGCATTTTGGTCGCCATGATAATCCCGCCGATAATTTCGATTTGGTCACGGGAATATCCAAAAGTAGGCAACACCTCACGCACAATATCTACACCGACCTCTTCATGGTCTTGGCGCTGATAGATAAATCCCAAATCGTGAAAATAGGAGGCGGTTTTGAGGAGCATCAGGTCTTCTCCCTCAAGCTCATGCCATTCTGCGAGGGCATAGGCAGATACCGCCACATCGTCACGGGTGTGCTGTAAGGAGTGATAGGTCAGGTATGGATTCGGTTCATTCGCAAGTCGTTGTAAGGCATAGGCTTTTGCGCCTAAAAAGTTGGATTCAGACATGAGATTGATGATTTCTACTATAAAAACACGATCAAGATTGGGCATGATATACATGACTATCTTTTATTATGGTGAAAATTCGTTTTCTATACAACCACTTTGTGTAAGAGTTTTCTAACTTGCGCCCAGATTATGCTATAATTCCCCCATTCTTATTGATTGGATGAACGGATTAGCCATGCCTCGTATACTCATCGCCTCACAACAAAAAACGCGCCCACTCGCCCAAAAATTGCTCGAAAGCCTGTCGCAGTATTATCAATCTATCGGCTTGCTGTCCGATGATAGCCAAGTCGCCACGCAATCTATCCCTGTTGCCGATATGCTTCTGGTGATAATTGGTGAAAATTGGGTCGCCGATATTGCCGATGATGCGGTGCAATTCACCGCCATTGCCGATGCCCTGCGCCGTAGCGATTTGCCCGTCATGGCGGTTTTAGCCGATGGCATGACCATGCCCGTTGTCACCGAATTGCCAGCCGAACATCGTGCCATCGCCTATATGAGCGCCGTCACATTGCAGGGTGATAGCGAATCGTTCAATGCGGATGTCCTCACAGTGGCACGTCAGATGGCGGGGTATATCAAAGAAACATCGCCAGAGGGGTATAGCGCCCAAATTGGACGAGCTATCACCCCCAGAAAACGGTCTAGTGTGCCGTTCAATGTGTTTATCATCGGCATGGCTTTATTACTTGGGGTAGCCATTATCGCCATACCCCGTTTGCGAGGTGGCACAGCAAACCCCGCCAATGCCCCGCGCACCACGCCCCGCTTCAATGAAACGGTATCGGCACGGCTGGCAGAACGCGATGTGCAAATTGGTGTGGCGGCGGGTTTGAGCAATGAGTCAGACCCACGCGGACAAGAGATGCTCAATGGAGTGGCATTGGCACTCATCGCCCGCCCAACTGTGTTAATTGGCAACAATGCTCATGCTGTAGATATTTTGGTACAAGACACGGCATGTACTGCCAGTGGGGGCATTTCTGTCGCCAATACGTTTGTCGCCTCACCCGATATGGTGGCGGTGATTGGGGCGGAGTGCGAAGAAACGTGTAGCGCAGGCGCAACGATTTATGACCGCGCTGGCATGACGGTGATTAGCCCTGCTTGCACATCGCCACGCCTCACCCAAGACAATCATCCCAGTTTTCATCGGATTGTGCCGTCACAAGCCTATACCGCGCTGGCATCGGCACAAGTCGCACTCGCCACTGGCTGGAATACGGCATTTGTCATTCACGATGAACAACTGATTGGGGCGCAACTGGCTACTGCGTTTCAGACAGAATATCAAGCGGGTGGCGGGGAATATACCACCATCCCTATTGAGACGACCACCTTTAGCATGATACGACTGGTTGAGCAGATTATCGAAAATCAACCCAATGTCGTATATTTTGCGGGGCGCGAGACCACATTACTAGAACTCCGCGCCAGCTTACCCGCCGATATGCCCCTCATCGGTGGGATTTTCCTGCGCGATTTGACAGTCATCCCCGATAATATCGTATTTGTCCAACTCAATGCACCCGCCACACCAGAAATCGAATCGCTCCGCCAGCGATATATCGCCCAATTTGGCGGAAATCCCACATCGCTGATTTTTGCCTATGCCTATGATGCGACCAACATGATTTTGGATGCTATCGAACAAACTGCCACCGAAAATGATGGCACTATCGCCCTAGCGCGGTTTGCTTTGTGGGATACCCTGCTCGATTATGACCGTGTAGGTATTACTGGGCGCATCGCCTGTGCGGGTGAGCGCGATTGTGCAAGGCTCGATTATGCCGTTTATAGCACACAAGATGGTGAATTTATACCTTTTGGGGGTGACTAAAATGTATGACCCAACCCTAGACGATTTTATCGCCATGCTTACATCGGATAATGCAGGAGAGCGTCGTAATGCCGCGTGGATGTTGGGTAGACAGCGCGACCCATTGCCCGTCCCTGCGCTGATAAAGGCGCTTAACGACCCCGACCACGATGTCAAAGTGCGCGTGATAGAAACACTCGGCAATTTACGCGATGAACGTGCTATCATGCCTCTCATTTCGGCACTAGGGGACGATTCTGTCGAAATTCGCGCACAGGTTATCAAGGCATTGGGTCAACACAAAGATTTTCGGGCATTGCCGAGTATCATCCCATTTTTAGGCGATAGTAGCCCAGAAATGCGTGCCGCCGCCGCCCAAGCATTGGCAGAATTGCCAGATCAAACCGCCCTACAGCCGCTATTAGGCGTGTTTTTGGGGGATGAGCAACAGGTCGTGCGTTATTTGGCACGGCAGGCACTCTTAAAAATTGGCGGAGAGGCATTGCTCAATGCCATGTTGATGGTTATAGGCGGGGAACATCCGCCACAGGTGACCATCGAAATTCTGGAGACACTCGCAGGCTTACACGACAAACGCGCCGTCCCCGCCATTGAACCCCTCATCGCCCATGAGGACGAATTTGTCGCAGAGACGGCGCATTGGGCGTTGCGGATGTTGAATCGGTGAGCGGATAGGGGATAAAAATCCCCTAAAATCCCATTTTGGCGATGTCATCCACCAGTCGCAATGTTTCTAGGCTGATATGCACCACCTGTTTGACCAACCGCACAATATACCCCGCATCATCGGCACGGTTAGGGTCGTTGATAATGCCACTGCGCTTGTCTTCGCTGATACGATACTGGTCTATCACCCATTCTAACGCACTCCGATTGCCCAATTTATAGTCATACACCCGTGTAGGGATGCCTGTGAGCGTGAGCGATTCGTTCACCACCAATTCGGTTTTATCTTTATTCAGGCGCATGACCTCTACCCGCAACAACGGTGGCACTTTGGGATTTTGCACCGCTACCAGCCCATATTCTGGCAGGGTCTCGTAATTTAGATGCAAATCGGCGAGGTCACGCCCCATTTTGGCGAGGTGATGAAAGGCGCTCGCCCCCGATATGTCCGTACGGACGCGCTTCTGCGCGTCCTGCTTCTGCGCGTCCATAGGCACGGACGGCATATCGCCCTGTGGGGTATCGGACGGCATATATGCCGTCCCTACTATATTGGTATGACCTTTTACCATCGGCACGCGTGGCAATTCCCGTTTGAGATTTTGCGCGTATTTTTCCCGATACTGCGGATGATGCAACAGCGCATAGATGCTATAAAATATATCCTCTTTGCCAATCGTATCATCGCCATACTGCGCCCGATATTCCCCCAACGCCCAATCGCTGATGTTATCCCGCCGATTCGTCCCGTCTGCGTCATACACATATAGCGGAAAGCATTGCGCTTTTTCAAATGCCAAATCAAGACTTGGGATAGTATTGGTAATTAAGCACCCAAACCCTTTGCGGTCTCCAATACCAGCCACACAAATCACCCTGTTTTCGGCTTCTGTAGCGGGTGTTGGAAGGAAATATGGTAATAAGCCTTGCCGATGATTGAGAATATCATCAAAATACGCCAATGATTTTGTGAAAGGGCGATAAAGTGATGTGCGAAAGCGTGAAACATCATAGATCGCTTTTTGCCCACGAACTAAACACTCTTTTAAACGACTGCTCCATTTGATACGCTTATTATCACTTAAAATAAAATTATCAAGCGTAATCTCTCTGCGTATGCGGTTATGCCAACGGTCAACCTCGCTATTATAGGTCTCAATAAATCGTATAACATTCTCTTGCAAGTCGGCTAAATTAAAATTATAGACCCATGAATCGCGTGTGGTTTCTAATCCACGACTATATGTCTTAAAAATGGTGTGATGGTCACGCCCATTGCCATTCGGTTTTTTAGCCACTTTTTCACCGAGTAACATTAATGTTTCAAACTGGCTATCTAACCCAGAGGTGAGCCATAAGTAGTCGCGTGTTGGTATAATGTGTTGCCATGTAATGCCCATTGCACTCTTTACATCGGTCAACAACTCAAGTTTGTCACCTTTATTACCTGTTTCGGGAATCTGATAATAATAAATATCTGCTTTGCGTGGGGTATCTTTTGGGCTACGCTTGACCAAAAAAGTGATAGCCACACCCACTTTAATCCCAAACACGCTACTTACTTTTTCCCCACGCCCCGATTGTCGAGCATTGCCCCCCAAATCTAAAATATAGATTGCATCAAACTCTTCGGCTAAGTGGCGACGCATCCCATCAAAGGCAATGCTTTCGATAAAACTATTATTCGTCACAAATGCGATAATGCCCTTTTCTGTCAATCTATCGCTTGCCCAACGAAATGATTTTGCATAAGCATCATAAACCGCTTTACGGTTAGTTGCCTTAGAGTTTTTGGCATAAGTATCACGCACCCGTCCATCAATCACCGGATATGTCCGATTTTTGTTGTTGTCATTTTCATTTACTTGCCCAATATTATACGGCGGGTTGCCCAAAATGACGGTCAAGGGGCTGGCGCGTTGGCGTGCTACCCGCGCCAAATTTTCTTGGGTAAAAAGCCCCATTTGACGGGCTTCTGCCAATTCAAACGTATCTACCAAGCAAATCCCCTCAAATGGGCGATAATCGTTCATGGCTTCATAATAGGCATGTTCGATATTCATGCTGGCAATATAGTAGGGCAGGAGCATAATTTCGTTGCAATGCAATTCGTTGGCATATTTATGCGGGAGGGCGCTGGGGTTCATCTGACGGATTTCTTCCATGACGCGCAATAAAAAGTTGCCCGTCCCCACAAAGGGGTCTAGGATATGCACGCCGTCATCGGCTAATGAGCGCCCAAATTCGCGTTGGAGCAATTGCTCAACACTGCGTACCATAAATTGCACAATCGGCTGTGGGGTATAGACAATGCCGTGTGTGTCTGCCACATCCACACTAAATCCCTGAAAAAACTGTTCATAGACGGTGTTCAGAAAGGCTTGTTTTTCGTTATAGTCGCTGATGGTGCTGGCGGTAATTTCGATTGCGCCATAAAAATGGTCGAGTCCGCGCAAAAATTCCGCCCGATTCCATGCGGTGCTAGTGAGGGCATCCACGACTTTTTCGATTTCTTTGGCGATGATATTCTGGCTGGTGAATTTATCGTTATTGAACACCTTGCGGAAAATGCGCTCGGTCAGGATATGCTGAATGAGCATTTCTTCTACCGCGTCTTTGCTCAAATTGGGGTTAATGGCGACACGGCATAAATCATGGAAGGTATCAAACGCGCTGGTATAGTTGCCCCGCTTTTTATATTCGGCTTCGATGATGGTATCTAGCTTTTGGGCAATCTCTGGGACACGGGTCTTAAATTCGGCAACGGCGCGTTCCCATTCATCATAAACAGGCTTCACATAACTAAAAAAGGCGTTGAGGATGTCTATCAATGCCTGTGGCGCGGTCAAATCGGCACGCATGACCTCGCGTCCGTCTTGGATGAGGACGGCTTGGTCTGGGGATTGAAACAGGATGTTGTCGTTGGGATAACCAGAGGCGAATTTTTTCTGGATTTCTTTATCCAACGTATCGGCGCTGTCTTTGGCTTCCCATACGCCATAGCGGAGATGAAATTGAGTGAGGATGGCGGCATCAAAGCGGATGGTGCGCTTGCCAACTTTGGTGGTGTGTTCGGTATTATATAAATACCCAGCAGATTTGGCGCAATGCTCTAGCAATGTCCCAAATATGGGCGATACATTGCCTTCTGTCCAAAATCCTGCTTGACGTTTTTGGGTGATGTCTGCGTAGTAGGTGACGATGGGCTTGCTGGTGAGTTTTAGGTTGAGCTTGGTCATCGGTCATATACCCCGTGATATGGTGACAGGCTATGCGATTATTATAACGCAAATTCGCAAAAATTGGCAAAAATGGTGTGTCGTGGACGGCATATAAGTCGTCCACCACTACAATCATATAACCGTATTGGATGCCGTAGGGACGCGTTATATCGCGTCCGCGCTCATCAGCAGAAAATATCTCTATCATTCGCATAAAACGCCGTGAACGGGGTTATTTTGCCTAGTTTCATCACAAAAAATAGGTGTGGCGTAGGGGCTTGCCATGGCAAGCCCGATGTTTACGGTTGGTTACGGGGGTTTGCCATGGCAAACCCGTACATCATGCCTATCTATCCCTCAAAATGGGCATATCCAACCCCATTTATGGGGTTTCGGTGGAGCAGGCAGGTGGTTCACCGCCTGCCGTATCTACATCGCGTCCGCGCTCATCGGCAGAAAATATCTTTGTCATTCGCACAAAAATCTATTATCGGCTAAAATAACCGTGTTATTCATGAGCCAAGAGGGAAAAATGATAGACGCACGTATTATCCAAGCATTGACGAGTAGTGATGCCGATAAGCGCAAAAAAGCGGTGGCATATTTGGCGAAATCACTCGATAGAGACGCATTGCCACATCTGGCGCGGGTGTCTGCATCGGATAAAGACCCGCAAATCCGTGAATTGGCAAAAAAGGCGACGGCGTATATCGAAAAAAACGCGCCACAACCAGAACCCGCCTATGATGACGATGAATCGTATGATGATGAACCTGTCTATGCCGATGATGACGATGACGATGATGTCTATGCTAAATCATCACCATCGCGCTATAGTAGCCTCTATGATGATGATGACGATGACGATACTGATGAAGAAGCCGATGACGATGAAATAGATGTGCCGTTGCCCGCCGATATTCAGGTATCGGCGGTGGCAGAAGAACGCGCCAAGTCGTATGTGAATCAGGCGATAGACTGGAGTGAGCGGGGCAATTCGGGCAAGGCGGTGGATATGCTCAAACAGGGGTTTAAGCTGAATCCGCATCTTTTTTATGAATCCTATTCAATGGGTGTGGCACAATATATCACAGGCATGACCAAAGGCGATACGCAACGCCTGCTCATGCCATCGGAGCGCGACCTCAAACGGATGGGAAAAGACAGCAAATCTGCCAAAGAACCTGCCAAACTGAATATTTTTCAGCAATTTTTTGCGCTGGTCATCTTTTTGGGTGCAACCGCCACCCTCATCAGTTTTTTCGCTATGCCGTGGATAGATTTTTCAGACTTGCCCATCGTACCAGACCCATCCTTTCCAGAAGCACAAACACTTGGGCAACAGGTTGATGCGACACAAGCTCTATTCGATGCCCAATTTGCCCCGTTGGAAGGCATGATTAACCAAATCGGTGGCGAAACAGCCGCGTTATTACGCCGATTCATGGATGCCCTTCGGAGTGTCCGTGTCACCACCACCGGCATGGATGTGATGCTACTGGTCATTGGCGCACAAAACGCGTTGGATGCTTTTGGCTTTAGTGGGATTTATGATGTCCTTTTTGATGTCATAGAAAATCCTCTCATGCGCGATACAATCATCGAATCCTCCCGTGAGTATATTACCAATCTGGGTTTAGACCCCAATAACACCAGCCCAGAACAATTGGGTGTGGCAATTCGCGGGGCGCTAGATGCGACCAAATACGTTGCCACCTCGCCCGATTATTCGGTGATTGCTGTGCCTGTGGTGGCGAGTATCGCCTTTTTGTTGGGATTATTGCTATTCATGAATCCAAGCAATAGTATCTGGGTGCTAAACATCCTCATTGGGTTGGTGGGTGTGGGTGCATGTGCCTATTTCTATACCACCGGTTTTGACCTCATGTTGCGTGGCGATGCCAATTCTGCCACATCAGTCAGCATTATGGCGGGTGGCAATGTTTCTCTGCCAGAAGATATGAGTTTTATCGGCATAGGCTTTTGGGTGAGCATGGGCGGTATGATTGCCGTGGCGATTGCGCCATTTTTGGGATTATTATTCGCTCCCGCCAAAAAGACCGAGTAAGGAGTATTTTTGTGATGAATACCACACGTCGCCTTTCGATTTTGTTGTTGGTTGGGTGTTGTCTGATGCTACTGATGGTGAGTTTTGCCAAGCCATCGGTTAGCATCGCACAACCGATATTTGTCACCAATACCCCCCGTCCGCCAGACCCATTAGACGTGTTCCCAAATTTATCCCCAGAGCGATATGCTCTGCGCCTATGGACTGCGCCTCATCTGATAGAGGTGCTGATTAGTTTGTTGGGGCGTGGCGATACGTCCACACAATTTAGCGATGCCGTCCGCCTGATACAATACGAAATGGCGTGGCGCTTCCCTAATATAACAACCGATACGCTCACCCGTCAACGCCTATTCGATGCGATGCTATCTGCCCCGCGTGGCACAACCGATATGCGGGCTGTGGCGCGTCCGTTGGCGTTGCTGGCATTGCAGACGGGGCAAATGGGAGAACTGGGTATCACGGAGGTTGCATCGCTCAATATGGATGGCGATGGTTATGCCGATGTGGTGTATATGGTGCGCTACCCCGCCGATAATGCCCAACCCGCATTATATCTGGATTATATTATCCTTCGTGGGGATGCCGATGGCATAGGGCAATTGCCCGTCATGCCCGCCGATGTGTATGCTTCCCCATATAACAATGTTTTGGGTGTGGATTTATTAGCCACAGGCGATTATACGGGTGATGGTCTGGATGAAGTCATCATCCGCCTAGATCGCGAGGGCGCAAATGACCGTCTGGTGGTCTATGGCTGGCGCAACGGCGCAATCACCGACCTTGCGTTGCCCCCCACACCGATTGAATTTGGTGAGGTGGTCAGTTTAGCCAGTGGTAATCTTCAAGTCGTGCGCTATGAGCCAGATTCTGAAAGATGGGGATGTTATCGGTCTAAGGTGGTGAATTGGGTGTGGTCATCCAACTTTTTCCGCCCTGTAGAAGATGCGAATCCCGCCTATTTGCAACTGAATACCATCGGCTGTCAGATGGTCGCCGCCGAACCCCTGTATGAAAAATCTCCAGACCAATCGCTATCGGATATTCAAACTATTTTGCTGGGGCGCTCATCGGATGAGGCGGGTTATCTGCAAGGCACACTCGCTATTGCGATGCTTGAATGGCTCACGGGGCAAAAAACTGATGCGACCTTGCGCGTCATTAGTTTGCGAAATATGCCAAATTTGCCACAGGGGATAGCCCGTCAAATCGCTATTTTTGAGCGGGCGATTGCCCAAAATGTATCGCCCATAGTCGCGTGTGCGGAACTCACTGCCAATAACGGGATATGCGATATTGACCAGATTATCACACGGGTTTTGGCAGAGAATCCCATTTTGCGGGCGGGTGATGTATCGGCACAACTCGCATCGGTGGGGTTGCCTGTGGCTTCGGTTGCGACAGTTACGCAAGTGGGGCGTGCAGACCGCCTTGTGGTGACATTTGCCATCGCCAATGCCAGCCAATGGGCATTGGCACCGTTGAATGAATCGGTTTATGTGGTCGAAAAAATCCCCTCGCCAGTTACCCGTGATAATGCAAATACACAATTGGCATTGGGTGATGTACCCGCCACCGCCTTAACCGCGTTGCTCATCAACAACGATGGTATATCGGCGTTGAATATCCTAGATAATGCCATTCGGCAAAATCCCGCGCTAGGTGCTTCATTAGAAGCCCAATATTTCCGTGCCTTTTGCTTGGATGTCATCGGCAACCGCCCCAACGCCGTAAGTGGGTATTATCAACTATGGCAAAGTTCCCCCGATAGCCTCTGGGGACGGCTCGCAGGCGCACATTTAGAAGGGCGCTAATTTTGTAATAATATGCCCGATATGACCATAACGGTTGTATCAGGCATGTTTATTTGATACCAACTTATTCCACGCATTTCGTAACTCCTCATCAAAAATGATATATTTATCTGTGTTGAATATGATCATTTGCGTTTTTGGGCATTTTTATTTATCCAGCAACGCGCCATTAAGGAGTTTTATATGAAATTAGTCCGTTTTTCGGATGAGTATCGCACGAATCTGGTGGGAATTTTAGAGGATGACACAGTATATGCCACCACATGGACAGGGGATATGCTGGGATTATTGCGGAGTGGCATCAAGCCCACCATGAGCTATGCCTATCGCTATCCGATCGAAAAAGTCAAAATTCAGTCGCCGTATATCCCACCCAAAATTGTGTGTGTGGGGCGCAATTACGCCGACCATGCCGAAGAGATGGGTAATGTCGTGCCAGAAAAACCATTTTTGTTCGGTAAATTTGGCAGTAGTATCATCGCCACCCATGAAACCATTCAGTGGTCAACTGCTATTACCACCAAAGTGGATTGGGAAGGGGAACTGGCGGTCATCATCGGAAAATCTGGCAGAAATATCGCCCCAGAAAATGCCTATAACCATATTTTTGGGTATAGTATCGCCAATGATGTATCTGCCCGCGATTTACAAGAGAATGATGGGCAATGGGCGCGTGCCAAAGGCATGGATACATTTTGTCCGTTTGGACCCGCCATCGTCACCCGTAACGAAATCCCAGACCCACACGACCTCATCCTCACCACCACACTCAATGGCGAACAAGTGCAAAATACCAACACCAGCCTGATGATTCATAAAATACCAGACCTTATCGCGTATATTTCTACTGCATTTGCCCTCGAAGTGGGCGACCTCATCCTCACAGGGACACCTGCGGGCGTTGGCAAGGGTATGAAACCCCCGCGCTATTTGTCAACGGGTGATGTGGTGAGTGTGAGTATTTCGGGCATTGGCACATTGCAAAATCCTTGCCAAAGTAATGACTAGAAATAGTTGTAACAGATTTTTATACCTGTTACAATTGGGTTGGTATTCAATAGGAGGGGGAACTACTTGATAAAAAATATTTTATAAAGCCTCTGAAAAGACTCTTTATTGCGATACACTGATTATGTGGATAAAAGCCACCATCGTTCTTAAGTAGATTCTGGAAGGAGGTTGACATGCCAAACCCGATAACGCTCACAACATCATGTGTCTGTGAGACATTAAATCGGGAATTTAGAGGGAACTATCTCTTTAGCGTACACCCTTTACCGAGTCCGCATGACAGACAATATTCTGTCCCACAATTATTTTTTAAGCAATTTCTATGGAGCTAATCAATGAGTAAACTCACAAGAAATCAAATCATAGCGATTTTGGTTTTTGGTGTTGTCTTATTGGGTGGCGCACTCGTTATTTTGTCAAATCGTCAAGCACCAGAACCCATATCTGTGGTGACAGTGACAGACGAAGCGACTACGGTGGCACAAGTATCAACTGCAACCGAAGAACCGAGTAGCCAACCATCCCCGACACCAGTACGCGAAACTCGTAATGATAGTGAAGACCCCGACGGTGACGGGTTTATCGGCGAAGCCGATTTCTGTCCCGACGTGGCAGGCACGATTGACGGCTGTCCCGATACCGATGGTGATGGTATTGAAGACAGCAAAGATGCGTGTCCAACAGAAGGCGATTTGGGATTTGGCATAGACGGCACTGGCTGTCCATTACCAGACCCCAACACCGTCAATGATGATGACGGCGATGGCATTGTAAATGCCAACGATGCGTGTCCAACTGAAGGTGACTTGGGCTTTGGTATTGACGGCACTGGCTGTCCAAACCCAGCACCCGCCCCCGTTGATACTGATGGTGACGGATTTACAGATGATGTAGATGCGTGTCCAACCGAAGGTGACTTGGGTTTTGGCGTAGATGGCACAGGCTGTCCAAACCCTGCCCCAGCAGAACCACAAAATCTTCCTGCTGTGACCCGTTCTTGCGGTATTGGCGACCCACAAATTAGTGGCACAACCTATACCTTTAATGTGGTCAATATCGAAAATGTGACCCAATTCACATGGGACTTGGCAGGTATCGCCGCAAGCGGTGCGTCTGTCAGCCGTGAATTCACCGAAGCAGGCGACTATACCATTACCCTCACTTGTGCCGATGACGAAGGCAATGCGTTGCCACCTGTCACCGCCTCTGTGAGCATTTCCCCCGTTGTAGTCACTGAACTCGCGTGCGAGATTACAGGCACACCCAATGGCAATAACCTCCCAGTGACCGTTGTTTGGTCTGCAACCGGTGTGGTTGGCGACCTCAATACCTTCTCATGGGATTTTGGTAATGGTGATGTCCAAACAGGCACATCTGTGACCAAAATTTATGAAACCGCAGGCGTTTATGCTGTCGCATTGACATGCTCTGGCGCAGGTGGCACTGTGGGTCCATTAAATGGTAGCGTAGATATTAGTAGCGCAACCGCTTCTTCTAGCTCACTGGCGGCAAACTTCAATAGTAACCTGCCCAGTGGCACATTCCCACAAACCTTAAATCTGACCAGCAACGTTGTTGGGACAAGCCCCGCATTTACCTATGCTTGGGTGATTACAGGTCCAAACGGCTATAGCAATTCGAGCAGTAATGCAAATCCCGCGTTCCAATTGCCAGAAGCTGGTACATATACTATCGAATTGAAAGTGACCGATTCTGCAACGCCAACCGCTAATGTGGTGATTGCGCGTGGTAGCATTACCGCCGTCCTAGACCAACCTGCACCTGTTGTTACCATCTCTGCCAGCACCTTATCGGTGACATCTGGTGGGACGGTCATCTTCAATGCAGTGAACACAGGCGGTCCAATTTCTAGCTATGTCTGGAATTTTGCGGGCGGTACATTGGTCTCTGGCGATGTGAATGGTGCAGGTCCAATTGGAGTCAGTTTCACTGGCACACAAGGACAAACCTTCAACGTCACACTCGATGTATTGGGTCCCGATGGCGATGGTGCCAATGCGTTGCGCCAAATCGTTATTACAGGGCAAGGCGAGGCTGTGAAAGCACGCTTTACCTATGTTAATAACGGACAAACAGGCGGAACATTCAATCTGTGCTTCACCAATGTGAGTGAAGGCAACGTCCAGACGATTGAATGGGATTTCAATAATGACGGGACATTCGATAGCACCGATGCAAATCCTTGCTTTGACTTTACCCCAGGTCAACACATTGTTACCCTCAAAGTAACGGGACCAGGTGGTGAAACATCTACCTCGCAACAACGTATTTTTGTTGCAGAAGGTGTTCAACCGCCAGTCGCATCTTTCACCGTGACCAGCACAACGGTCAATGTGAACCAAAGCGTGACCCCCAACAATACCAGCACGGGTAATATCACCGAATACCTCTGGGATTGGGGCGATGGCACAACTAGCACGACCCGCAACCCAAGCAAAACCTATACCGCAGAAGGCACCTATGTCATCAATCTGCGCGTAACGGGTCCAGGTGGGTTTAGTGAAGCGGCGGCAGTGACCATAGAAGTTCGCTATGCGGCTATCACATGCCCAATCACTGGCAATACCAACGCCACTTATGGCAATAATACCTACTCTGTCTCCCTCAACAGCACTCAATTGGCGGGTCGTGTTGCCACCGTGCGCTGGTTGGTAGATGGCGCAGAAGTTGCCACCGGCAATAGCTATGTCCGTAGCATCACCACCGTAGGCACGACCACCATTAATGTGGAAGTCCTGATTGATGGTGTTGTAGCTTGTAGCGCCAATGTGACTGTAACACTCGCATTGAGCAACGCAAGCTGTACATTAAGCGGTACAACCACTGTATTGCTCAACCAATCCATTAAGTATGAGCTGAAGAGCTTTAGTAATCTCAATGGGCGTACCGTTGTTGGCTATCTCTGGGAATTTACCCCATCTGGTGGCACAACCGTGAGCTATACGACCACGTCTAATAACTACACATTTAACTTCTCTGCGAGTGGCACCTATACATTACGTGCAACGGGTACACTCAGTGACGGAACGACCTGTATTAGAGAAACAACCGTAACTGTTTCTGCAGAAGAATATACATGCCGTTTTGACCGCTTCCCAAATAGTGCTACACAATATATCAGCAATGAATATCGTGTCGCCATCTCAGGGAATACCAGTGGCAAAACCTTCTCCTACAAATGGTTTGCTGGTGGTACAGAAATCACCAATAACAGCCGTACCCTTAATTATGCTTTCCCAACATCTGGTGAACAAACCATACGTGTGGAAGTGTATTTGGCAGGCAACATGATTTGTGCGCTTGACCGTGGTATTGGTGTTGGCGCAGGCTCGACAACCTACTGCTCCATGAGTGGTTCTTCGTCGGTCTATCTCAACGAAACCAAGACCTATAGCTTGAGCATTGATAGCTCCAAACTCGGCAATCGTACTATTACGGGTGTTGAATGGTTCATTAATGGCGAAAGTGTCCAAAATAACGGTTCATACAGCTTTGTTAATAGATGGGCTGTTGCAGGCACATACGAACTACGTGTTGTTGCGACCTCTAGCGCGGGCGATACTTGTGTGTCTATCAAGACAGTCACTGTATCTGCAAACGAATTGGTCTGCTTCGATATGGCTGGTTCTTCATCTGCCCGCGAATTTGAAAGCAAAACCTATAGCATCTCGGTAGAACCCTCTGGCACCGCCAACGTTACCTATAAATGGTTCGTGAACGATGTCGAACAAAGTGGGACATCCAGTAGCTTTAGCTATCGCTTTATGGATGATGGTAGCTTCACCATGAAGGGTCAAGTATTCCTCAATGGCGTTCTCGTCTGCGAGAAACTCAAGACTGTCACCGTCAGCCTAGATAATTTGTCGTGTAATATCACAGGTCCAAACGCCAGCAGTATCTTGATTGGCGAGCCATATACCTTTGATGTGAACCTCCAAAACAGCAATGGTCGTACCATGACCTATGCGTGGTTATTGGGCGATACACAAATTTCTACAAGCAAGCGATTCACCTATACCTTTAACCAACTCACCCCCCAAACACTGCGTTTGGTCGTGACCCCAACCCTCAATGGCGAGCCTGCTGGTAGCCTCTGTGAACGTAGTTTTGAATTCACAGCACGCGCCGCACAAAGCATCTCCGCCACCGCAGACCCAACGGTTACATTTGTAGGTGGTAGCGTAACCTTTACCGCGACGACTGAATCCATTGACCGTACCACGCTTACTTGGTACTACCCAAATGGCACCAGCCAACGCTCAGAAACTGGGACGTTTACCTTTACTGCCCCTGGCGAATATACAATCGAAGTTGAAGGTGTCGGTGTCATCCGTACCCAACGTGCTTCTGTGGTTGTTCGTGTGGTAGATTACAGCGAAATCAACGTCACCTTTGTTGCCAATCCATGGGAATCTCTCGCCCCACGCGAAATCTGTTTTGTCCCCACCACCGACATTGATGAACAACTCATCACTGAATGGCTGTGGACATTCCATGATGGCACAACCAGCACCGAAAAACTCCCCTGCAAGACCTATAGTGAACCGGGCGAATTTAATGTGAGCCTGCGCGTCACCGATGGCACATTGGTCGCCACTTCTACAAACAAAGTGCGTTTGTATGCGGTGATTGATGCCAGTGCAACCTTCAATGTCACCCCCAATGGTGGCTTGGAATATTGCTTCTTACCACAGGTTTCTGCTGGTGTAGTCGTCTCTGAATTCCAATTTGGCGATGGCTCAACTGGTACTGTTACCGATAACGGGCAAGTCTGCCATACTTATCAAAGCGAAGGCAGTTACACCGTCCGCATGTTGTTCTCTAAAGACGGACAAAATGGCACAGTGCCACGCACCGTATTCATCACGGCTGGCGTATCTGAGAGCTTTAATGCGACTGCTGAATGTAGACAACAAAATGGTCGCGTGACCTATGTTGTTACCTATAATGGTCAAGCAATGTCTCAGGGTTCAAGCTACGCCGTCAGCTACACTGTAAACGGTGGACAATCTACCTCACTTGGTACGATTTCTGGCTTGAATAGCGAAAATCCTTCTGCCACATTTGAAGTTAGTGGTATGAGTGGTAATACGGTCACTTTCAGCGTAAATGGTTTGGGTGAATTGACCCGCACCGTTGAATGTTGGGATAAATCGAGCGTCAGTGTGAGTGGTGTTTGTTTGAAGGGTGTTATTACCTTCTATGTCGAAAACACTGGCACTGAACCCATGTCTGCACCAACTGCCTGGCGTTTGACCGATGGTAGCGGCGCATTGCTGACCCAAGGTACAATCCAATTGGCTGGTAGCGAAGTTCGTACCTTGACCTTCCCAGAATATGAGGGTCAAACAGTACGTTTGAATGTTGACCAACGTCCAGGACACCCTGGCTCTAGCCAACCCAATGCCTCTGTCGAAGGATGCTTGGGAACACCCAATTTGACCGTCTCTGGTGTCTGTGAATACGGCACTGGTCGCGCAATATTTGTGGTAAATGTCCCCGCCGATGGTGCAAACCTCGAAGAAGCGACAGGCTGGACAGGGACTGGTGCAAGCACCACCACTGGCACAGTAGGTCCTTTGAGCGCAGGCACAAGCTCCAATAACTTCGCGGTTGTTACCAATAGCAGTGGCACTGCAACCTTTAGTGTCAATGGCTATGACAGCGCGACAGCAACGGTTAACGACTGCTATAAATTGACCCTCGACTCTGTCTGCTGGGAAAATACCACCACCCATAACATGCGTGTCAACAACGCCAACAGCGTGAATGTTGATTACACATGGTCGGTTGGCGGATTGTCTGGCAATGGCACCGCGACCCCAGGTCAATCTACATTCGTTATTTCTGGTCTCACCTATCCCGAAAGTGCAACGGTTTCGTTGAGCGTGGCGGGTATCTTGGTTGCGACCAAACAACTCGACTCCGAACTCTGTACCCCACCGGGTGTAGAACTCAACTACGAATGTGTGTCTAACGGTGTCTATAGCTTTACGGCTGATGGCATCATCTTTGGCACAGCCACCTACTACATCTTCGATAGCTGGCAAGTGGTTGAACAACGCGATATCACACAAGCAGACTTGCCATTGAGCATTACGTTCAATAGCACATCAAACAATATCGCTTTCGATATTACGAGTGATGGTCACTTTAAGGTCATCCTCGAAACAGAAGGTTGTTATGAAGCACCTGTTGTCGAAATTAATGGATATTGTGAAGAAACCAATGGCGATACCACTTTCACAGCCTCGCTGAGTGGCTCACCTGTCGGTACATTCACCTATACCATCGTAGACAATTTGGGCAATGCAGTTGATTCTGGCGATTTGGCAGAACTGTTCAATGGCAAGACCTATTCTGGTAGCTACACCTCACTTACCTTGTCTGTAAGTAGCAATGGCGACCCTGTAACGGTTAATCCAAAGACAGTATCAAACTGCTATACAGAACCACAATTCTCCCCAACCGTGGTCTGCGATGAAAACCAAACCAATGGTACATTCATCGTTAGCATCACTGACAACGGATTTGCACCACTCGCAGGTGATGCGTTTGCCATTAGTTACAGAATTTTTGGCGCAAACGATAGCATCTTGGTCGCAGATACCCCCTATACAGGCGCAGTGAACGAAACCTTCACGGGTCAAACCTCTGTGACTGTGCATGTGATGATGGGTGGCTTTACTCAGGTGGCAACCGCCAATTCTGATGACTGCTACGATGCACCTAACTATACGGCTGGTGGCTATTGTGCCGAAGCGGGCAACGGGGCGTACTACTTCTTTGCCAGCAATATCGGTGGAACACCCATCACAACATTGGCTACTTTCGTGATTGTTGACGAAAATGGCACAGAAGTAATGTCTGGCGATGTGAGCGAATTGCCTGTGACCATCATTGGCGTGTATGGCGCACTCACCATGACACTGACCACCACAGAAGGTCAAATTAGCAAGCAAGCCGACCAGCTTGAATGTTATGAAACCCCTGTTCTCGTGGCATCGGCTGTCTGTGCCGACCAAAACGGTGGCTTTACCTTTAGCATCGTCCTGACAGGCGGCGCATTGCTCGACGGCATGGCTCTCCCCAACTACACCATCACCGATGTGAATGGCGATGTGGTCACAAACGGTAGTGGTACAGTTACACTTCCATTTACCTCATTGACAGTTGTGAGCGAAAACGAACCGTTGACCATTACGTTCTCCGATGGCGATGTCAATATCGTGGCAGAATCTGTCACCAGTAGCGATGACTGCTTCAAAGAACCAGAATTTACCGCCAATGTCTATTGCGGTGGAGCCAATGGTGTGTTTGTCATCTCTATCAGCAATATCGGTGGCGCGATTGTCTCTACAATCCCAACCTACGAAGTGTTCATTGATGGTGTGTCACAAGGTGTTGTGGAACTCAGCAACGCTCAATTGCCCTTCAATGAAACCATGCCTGCTGGTCGTTATGGTACTGTCAGCGTGACTGTCACTTATGGCGAAACTGTCGTGAGCGCAGATAATAGCGACTGCTACAAACAACCAGAATATACCCCAACGGGTTACTGTGCCGAACAAAATGGTGTCTTCTACTTCACCCTGTCACAAACAGGCGGTGGCGCATCAGTTGACGGCGTTGAACCAACCTTTACCATCACTGGTGACGGCTTTACAACTGTCACTGGCAATATGAGCGAATTGGCTGGCATTATGCCCATCGTTGGTACATACGAAAATGGCTTGACCATGACCGTAGAAACCACCGAAGGTATTATCACAGTCGAAGCGCCTATCACCATTGACTGCTATGAACCCCCAGTCTGGACTCCATCGGCATATTGCGGTGACTCCAACGGCGTGTTCATGTTCTCGATTGAACTTGTGAGTGGCTCGCCAATCACTGGTGAAGAACCAACCTTCACAATTGATGTCGTGGGCAACCCAGCCTATGTCGGCGCTGGAAATATCAGCGAATTGCCAACCAGCATCACTGGTCGTTATAGCAGTGTGATTCTCACCATCAAGACAACCGAAGGCTACATTAGCGCCCAAGCAGATGAACTTACAAACTGCTATGAAGCGCCTGTGTATGTCCCAACAGTTGAATGTACCGATGTAAATGGTGAATTCACTGTGACTGTGACCAATATCGGTGGCGTACCTGTCCTCAGTGTCGTCAATATCTTGGTAGACTTCGCGTATGTTGATGGTGGTGGCGTTGCCGCAGACCTTATCGAAGACGCACAATTGCCATTTACCCGCGTCTATGTGGGTACATATCAATACGTGCAAGTCTCGGTGAATAGCGAAGATGTCGAACCTGTCACTGCGATTAATGAAGACTGCTATGAACCACCCGTCTATCAACCAACTGGTTATTGCGACGAAGTGGAAAACGGAACATTCTTCTTTGAAATCAGCAATATCGGTGGCACACCTATCACTGGTCAACTGCCATACTATGCGGTTTACGATGAAAACGGTGTATCAGTTATTTCTGGTCGCGTTGTCTCGTTGCCAACCACCATCGGACCACTTGTTGGTGAATACAGCAATCTCACCTTAACTGTGGACTTTGGCAAAGGTAGCGGCGAAGGCTCTATCACTGCCGAAAGAACCGACCTCAACTGCTACGAAGCACCTGTCTATGTCCCAGAATTGACCTGCCTTGGCACCAATGGTGTCTATGGTGGACAAATCGTGAACGCTGGTGGGACACCATTGTTCACCGTTGCCACCTATCAAATCGTGGATAACGAAGGTACTCTGTTAGCAGACGGTATCGTTGGCGAAATGCCATTCGCAGTCACCTCTGTCAGCTCTATCTCTAGCAAGGTGACGTTGAGTGTCTTTATCAATGGTCAAACACTCGTGTCGTATGACGACAACGAAGGGTGCTATATCAACGAAGAAGAAACACCAACCCCACCACCACCACCAACACCAGAAGTTCCAGAAGAACCTGTCTGTGGTGATACCATCGAAACACCAGATGGTCAAATCGTCATTGACTTGGCGATGTGTGACCCAGACCCAGAACTTGGTGTTCCTGAATGGTCGCCCATTGTCATCGGTGGCGCAATCTGCCCCGACTGGCTTGTCTATCACACCAACCTCACTGGCGATTGGGAACTCTTCAGACTTGGTTCACTACCCGATGGCTTAGAAGGTCCGCTTAATCTGTCACAAGGCGTTGGTCCAGATGTCTTCGACATTGCCCCATCACGCTCACCAGATGGTATGTGGATTGCCTTTGCCTCGACACGCGATACCGAAGAAGGTAGCCGTGCCAAGAACTGGGAAATTTACGTGGTAAGCGTGCTTGGTAACGACACCCGTCGTATCAGCTTCAACGAATTCGCCATGGATCTCGACCCAGTGTGGTCACCAAATGGTCTGAAATTGGCTTATGAAACCACCACCGATAACGGCGATTGGGAAATCCGCGTGTTCGATATGCTCACGGGCGAGAACACCATCGTTACCAACAACGTTGCCAACGACATTAACCCGTCTTGGTCGCCAGATGGTAGCAAACTCCTGATTCAAAGTGACCGCGAAGATGGTTTGTGGCAAATTTATGAAATTGACTTGGGCAACGACAATGCTATCACCAAACTCAGCGATGGCTCTGGTGATGACCACGACCCCATGTACAGCAATGATGGCACGCAAATCGTGTTCCGTTCATATCGTGACGACCCACGTCCCGAAACTGACCGTAGCCGCGAAAGCGCCATCTACTACATGAATGTTGATGGAACAGGTGTGACCCGCGTCTCTGAAATCGGTGGTAATGCAACCAACCATGTCTTCTCACCAGATGACAGCCTGATTGCCTACCAATCTAACGTGGTGAACGACATCAATGACATCTATGTCTACGAAATTGAGACAGGACTTACCCGCTTGTTGACCAACAACACGGGCGTGGACTATCAAAATGTTCAAGACACAGCCCCCACTTGGTATTGTGAATCCACACTGCTTGTCTTTACATCATCAGTTGATGCGACGGATGAAAATCCAAGCAACACCAACATCTTCTCGGTGGATGCGCTCCCCATTGACGCGCCACCTATCAACGCAGACGAAGATGCAACTCGCTTGACCGAAGATGAAGAGATTGACCGCGATGCCCAAAACAGCCCATCTGAAGAGAACGCCAGCCGTTATGGTAACGTTCCTCCCAAATGGAGACCCTAATTCTGATAGTGGGGGAGTAATCCCCCGCCGTTAGACCAGTAATACAGCAGACCCCAACCAATGGGGTCTGTTTTTATTTTGGGGATAATTTGGCAAGGTGGGTGAGCGAGATAACATGCAATAAAATGGATAGAGGCACAGCCCACCCATATAACAAAATAAATCCGCTATAGCGCATATTTCCAGACGCATGACGATAGACCTGCCACGCCAACAAGCCCGCAACGATAATGTGAATGATGATAGTAATCAGTGTGATTTCTGATGCGTATGCCAACATAAATTGCCATCCCTTAACGATTGAATAGCCATTTGAAGATGTGCTATAGTGATATCAATGTGTCCTTATTATATGATGGATATTGTCAGTGTCAACATTAAAAAAAGGTGAGTCAAAACCAAGTTATCATCATGGCGATTTACGCAATACGCTGGTGCAAATTGGCACAGAGATGCTGATAGAATCGGGAGAAGCATCGCTCAGTTTGCGGAAAATTGCCCAACAAGCGGGTGTGAGCCATAACGCGCCCTATCAACATTTTCCAGATAAAAACGCGCTCCTCGCCGCCATCGCAGAGGATGGATTTCGATTATTGGGTGAGGCGATGGATATGGCGACATACGACCTCACTGAGGATACGTCACTAGAACGGCTGATTGCGGTGGGGCGGGCGTATGTCGCTTTTGCGATTGGGCATCCGAGCCATCTGCAATTGATGTTTGGCACATCTTTTAAGGATGAGTATCCCCGTCTGATGGAAAGCGCCCATCGTACATTAGGCAAGCTCATCCAGATTGTGGGGGAAATTGGCGTAGAGGGTGGTTTGAACGATGAAAATATTCATGATGTGAGTAGTGTAGTGTGGATGACATTACACGGCATGAGCGCGATTCTGAATGCAGATAAATTGCCCCCGTATATTCGGCAAGAACGCACCCAAGAGGCGCTAGTTGAACGGTTTATCGGACTAATTTGCAAAGGATTGCTCAGATGATGCACCCAGATGAATTTTATCCCAAAGTACATCAGTTTATGGTGCTACCCGCCAAAGAACGTCATGCGGGTATGACAAACTTGCAC
>Ga0163147_10001090_pt1 | contig 42027 bp, 34 predicted proteins | sample OliLakLV19MP6G1_FD_148597 | JGI IMG/M metagenome (GOLD analysis project Ga0163147, IMG submission 148597) | Freshwater microbial mat bacterial communities from Lake Vanda, McMurdo Dry Valleys, Antarctica- Oligotrophic Lake LV.19.MP6.G1 | ecosystem: Environmental > Aquatic > Freshwater > Lake >...
CCAACGCCGTGACCAGCGCCATCAAAGAGATGGGTTTTAGCACGGGTGGCATGGGCGAATTTTTGAATGGGTTAAACAGCTTTTTTGGCACGATGCGCCTCATGTTGGGCGGGGTCGGTGGGGTGGCGTTGTTGGTGGCGGCATTTGGCGTGGCAAATACCATGACCATGGCGATTTTGGAGCGCACCAAAGAGATTGGTCTGATGAAAGCCATTGGCGCACGCGACCGCGATGTCATGACCATTTTTCTCATCGAAGCGGGGTTAGTGGGATTTGTCGGCGGGTTATCGGGTGTTGGGACGGCGCTATTTTTACAGCAAGTGATTAATCAGGCAGTAGCGACTGCCACTGCCGCAGGGGATGGGTCACAAGGCGGAGGAATGATGTTTTTGCCGTTGGATGTGTCGCAAATTGGCGGTAATCTGATGATTATCCCTGGTGAACTCATCGCCTTTGCGCTGATTTTGGCGACAACGGTGGGGGTGGTGGCGGGGTTATATCCTGCGTTGCGTGCGTCTCGAATGCCACCTGTCATTGCGCTCAAATCGGAATAATAGAGATATATGGTGATGTGGCTGACTAGCACGCAGGCGGATGAAGGACGGTTTAATGTGGCTTTTGATGACATCTAAGCCGTTGCACCATCGGCATTGCGTCATCGGCTGTTGCTCAATTTTGAAGGCATGGCAGAAGGCATTAGCACCGATGGCATCGTGGGCAGTTTGCTCAAATCGGTGCAAAAGGTGAAGGCGTATATTTTTGATATTTTTTATGGCTGATATACAAGGCTAATTTCTTTATCCGGTGGCTGACATACGAGCCTAACGGCTCTAGTCAGCCAGTACATCCCGCTTGCCTATTATATGCCGGTACTGGCTGACTAGCACGCAGTGCGTATGTCAGCAATATATATATATTTCAATCAAAGTGAAATTTGGTAGGATGTAATTTATCTTCTATCCATCGTTCTGGATTAAGGGCAATATAGGATTTAATCGCTAAATAACTCTTTTCGTCACGGATGATATGGTCATAAAAACTCCGATGCCATAATTTATCTATAAATGGTTTCCAATTAAAACCCCGCACCCCTTGAATATACGCATTTGTGGTCATTGTCTTAAACCATCGAATGCCTTGTGATAAACTCACAGGCTGTTGATGTGTTGTATCTATCAAAATAATGGCATGAAAATGATTGGGCATCACAACAAAATCATCCAAATTGAAACACGCGTATTTCGGAGACAATTTTTGCCAATAGGATGTAATCATTTCACCCGCAGGCAACAATAATAATTTGTTATCTACAATATCACCAAACAGACATTCCCCATTTTTCACATAAATCGTGGTGAAATAAAGCCCATTGCTGGCGTAATTATAACCCTCTAAACGCAGTTTTTTGCGGTGTTTTTCAGTTCCCATACAATGCTCCCTTTATCCGGTGGCTGATATATGAGCGGATTGCTTTATTTTTTGGCTGACATACGCGGTTGTATATTATTTTCTTGTGGCTGATATACCAAGGCTAATTTCTTTATCCTGTGGCTGACATATATTATTTTCCTGTGGCTGACATACGAGCCTAACGGCTCTAGTCAGCCAGTACATCCCGCTTGCCGATTATATGCCCGTACTGGCTGACTAGCACGCAGTGCGTATGTCAGCCACAAACACCAACAACCGCAATAAATCTTATCCGCCCTGCAACCGCCTCAAGTCGTCTACGCTGATATGACAGCGTATAAAATGCCCATCCCCTGCATCTTGCCATGGGGGTTCTGTCTGCTCACAAATATTGCCGATTTTACGCGGACACCGCGTATGAAACCGACACCCTGTGGGGATTTCTCGCGGACTTGGCACATCCCCTTCTAGGCGGATGGCATCTTTTTTGCCGTTGGGGTCAGTGGATGGATTCGCAGACACCAGCGCCTCTGTATATGGGTGCGACGGCGCTTTATACACCGCCTCCACACTGCCCTCTTCTACAATATGCCCCAAATACATCACGGCTATCCAATCTGCCAAATACGCCACCACATCCAAATCGTGTGAAATGAGCAAATACGACACACCGCGTTCTGCCCGCAAATCTTTGAGCAAATTGAGTATCACCGCCTGCACACTCACATCCAATGAGGAGGTCGGTTCATCCGCCACAATCAACGATGGCTCGGCGGCAAAGGCGCGGGCGATTGCCACCCGTTGTTTTTCGCCACCGCTCAATTGTGAGGGGAAGCGCGTGGCATATTCGGGTGTGAGCCGTACCGCCTGTAATAACTGATGGATGCGTTCTTGGCGTTCTTCCCGGGTTTTCAGTTCACCCAATAGCAACAAATTGCGGTTAATGGCTTGTCCAACCGTTTTATACGGATTAAGCGATTCATCTGGATTTTGGAATACCATCCGCAAGCGCCGTAATGCCTCTTTGGGGCGATTTTTGAGCCGTGTGCTAATGGGCATGTCGCATAGTTCAATATCCCCGCCATCAGGCGTTTCTAGCCCCATAATGACCCGTGCCAGTGTGGATTTGCCACTGCCACTTTCGCCTACGATGCCAAATGTAGACCGTTCCTGAATACTCACATCAACCCCATCCAAAGCGCGTGTGGGGCGGTATGGCTTGCGCGTAACCATGTCCCATAATGTGCGTTTGCCAAAATATTTTTTCATCCCCCGTATTTTGAGGACATGCCCCTGACGCGGTGGCGCAAAGGTATTATGGGCAATCGGCTTTTTCTTTGCCTCAATTTCGCCACTGATAATCTCGCGCCAGCGCCAACAACGAATCGTATGCGACTGGCTCATCACCTCCAATGGCGGTTTTTCTGCGTGGCATTTTTCGGTTGCTAATAAACAGCGTGGCGCAAATACACACCCCGTTGGGCGCTCTATCAGCGAGGGGGCAATGCCGTCTATGGTGGGAATACGGGTATCTGACCCGTCTAACTGACGGGGCAGGCTCATCAGCAATCCCGCCGTATACGGATGGACAGGGTGTGTATATAAATCGGCAACGGGGGCGCTCTCCATCACTTCACCACCATAGAGCACCGTGACCACATCACAAAATTGTGCGACTGTGCCTAAATCATGCGAGACATACAGCGCCGCCGCTTTATTTTCTAGGATTAACCCACGAAATTCGTCTAAAATCACGGCTTGAGTGGTGACATCCAATGAGGTGGTCGGCTCATCTAATACCAAAAATTGCGGTTGGGTGCTGAGTGCCATCGCAATCGCCACCCGTTGGCGCATACCGCCACTGAGTTGATGCGGATATTTCCGCGCCACCTCACCCGCATCGGGGATTTTCACCCGTTCCAATTGGGCGATAGCATGTTCCCACGCAGAACGCCGTGAGTGTTTTTCGTGACGGCGCGTGATTTCTGCCATTTGTTCCCCAATCCGATACGATGGATTGAGCGCCGATAGCGTATCTTGTGGTACAAGCTGAATATCACGTCCCCACACATCCCGCAATTTTTTGGGGGATAGCTGGTGCAAATTTTCCCCATTAAAGGTGAGTATCCCGCCACTGATACGGGCATTTTCTGCCATATAGCCCATCATGGCGAGCGCCAATGTAGATTTGCCACTGCCAGATTCCCCAACCAATCCATGAATTTGCAGGGGATAAATCGCCAGCGACACATCATGAATGACATTCACCCAATTGCTTTGCAGGGAATATTCGATAGATAAGCCATCGGCTTGGATAATGGGGTCGCTCATCTCATTTGCCCTTCATAACGGAATACTCGGCGCAAGCCATCTGCCAATAAATTCACGCCAATCACCAAAATGGCAATGGCGGCGGCGGGCGACCATAACGACCACGGCGCACGCAACACTTCCCCACGAGCCTCATCTACCATCCGCCCCCAATCGGGTGATGGTGGTTGCACACCCAATCCCAAAAATCCGAGCGAGGCAACCAAAAATATGGCATACGAAAAACGCAATGCCGCCTCTACGGTGAGTGCGGGCAAAATACTCGGTAATACCTCGCGGGTGAGGATATAAAAGGTAGATTCTCCGCGCAATTTGGCAATTTCGATATACCCCTTAGCGCGAATATTGAGCGTGGCGCTCCGTATCACACGGGCGATAATGGGGATGTATAGCACCACCACCACCAGCACCAAGCCTATGGGGGATGCACCCAATAATCCGAGCATGACCAGCGCCAAAACCAGCGCAGGAATAGACAGCAGACTGTCTAATAGCCGAGAAATAATTTCATCTAGCCATCCGCCATAATAGCCGATGGTCATGCCCAACGCCGTGCCAAATAATACCGAAAAAAAGGTGGCAATTCCGGGTAGGAGCATAATATCGCGTGCGCCCCATAACACACGGCTGAGGACATCGCGCCCCTCTTTATCTGTACCGAGCAGGTGCGCCGATGACGGTTCTGCACGTTGCATCACACGCCCCGCATCATTGCGGATGAATTCATCATATTTATAGGGGGCGATATGGCTACCAAAAAGTGCCAAAAAGACAAATATGCCTACAATGATGAGTCCCAGTAGGCTGAGAGGACGTTTAATGAGTTCATGTATCATGAGGATGCCTTATAGGGATGGCAAAATACCATCCCATGCGTAGCAACTTAACAATAAAACCAACCCCTATCCCCCCGTCCCCCTTATACCCACTGCGTGGAGAAAGGGGGAAAACCTATTTTCGGGGTGATTTAGCCCCCTCTCCGCCCCTGTGGGGAGGGGGTTGGGGGTAGGGTTAAATGCCTTAAGTTACTGTATATGGGATGGCAAAATACCATCCCTATACAACAATTTCTTAGTTCATCTGCACAGTACGGAAATCGGTTTGACCAGGGAAGGGGTGCATCCGCAAACCTTCAATATTCTGATAGGTCGCGCCAATCACAGACGCAAACCACGGGATAATCACAGACCCACGTTCTGCAAAAATGGCGCTAATTTGCGCGTAGATGGCGGCGCGGTCTGCCAAATTAGAGGCGACAGCCGCTTGTTCTACGAGTGCGTCCACTTCGGCATCGGAGAAGTGCGATTCGTTATAAATCCCATCTGTGATATACGCCTCGACAAAATAGCTTTGTGGCACAGGGCGGTCTCCCCAACCCGTAATGCCCAAATCTACCTCTAGCCATTCAGTATCGGCATAATAAATGCCTTCTTCACGAATGAGGATATTCACATCAATACAACCCAATGCCCATTGTTGTTGCAAGGACACCGCCAATGATTCGTAATTAAACGAATTGACGACATAAAAATCGGTGGACAGACGTTCTTCGCCAGTGGCTTCTAAAATCAAGGCACAGGCGGCTTCTGGGTTATATTCTTGGTCCATGGGCATAAAGAAATCGGCATATTTTGGACCAATGGGGTCGTTATTGCCCACGATACCGAGTCCCGCTTGAACCGTATCGAGCAATTCAAACCGATTGGTCGCCAGCTTAAAGGCTTGGCGCACACGCACATCCTCGCCCAATGCACCCTCATCGGAACGAATACGAATCACAGGGTGTTGGTTGGTTGGGACGCTCAAAATAGCGATATTGGCATCCGATTCGAGGGTGAATACTTGGTCTACATCCACTTTGAAAATAAAATCAACTGCCCCACTACGGAGCGCATCAATTTGGGTGAGAGCATCATCAATGAAGATAAATTCCACACCATCTAATGCGGGTTCATCCTCACGCCAATAATTTTCGTTGCGAACAAATACAGCACGTTCACTGGGGCTATATTCGGTGAGGATAAACGGACCTGTGCCATTGACACCATCATCCAAATCACCAGGTGTCATATCGTCTTCACTGAGCATGAGTGCATGACGGCTGGCAACGCCAAAAATAAAATCGGCGTTGGGGGCAGATAAGGTAAAGACCACTGCATAATCGCCATCGGCGCTAATTTCAAACTCACCCATGAGGCTAACCGCAGGTGAACCCAATTCTTGTAACCGATTGAAGGTATAGACCACATCGGCAGAGGTAAAATCTGACCCATCATGAAAGGTGACACTTTCTACCAATGGAAAGCGATAGGTAAGCCCGTCTTCACTAATTTCCCATGTAGTAGCAAGGTTAGCGACAAGGCTACCATCTGCTCCGACTTCGATGAGGTAATCATACATGGTACGATTGAATAAAATTTCGGGGTCATTTGAGCCTGTAGCAGGGTCGAGGTTGATGGGTGCATTCATCCCCACACGCAATACCCCGCCACCACCTTGGGCGCTCACAACACCAGAAAATGCCAGTACCCACACCAGTAGCATGAGCAAAAATGGTACTTTTTTATGGATGGTCATCGAAATTTCTCCATGTAGTAAATTAAAAAAACGCTAAACACATCTGTGCGTTGTCTCACAGATGTGTTTAGCGTAGCACATATTACCGAGTCTTGCAGAAAATCCACCATTTCTTAAGCAAAGCTAAAGGTTTCGTTCTATTTGGCGACATAACCGCCATCGGTGGTGGCGACATAGGTCAAATTGGATGTGAGAGCAATAAAATATTCTTCCCACGCCATTTCGCCATAGCAATCTTCCACCAACACATCATAATCATCGGCGGGGAGTGTGATAGCGACACTACCACCATCTGCCAAGAAATCACCGACCAAGTTGCCGCCCCAATCATCGGACGAGGACGATGAAATATACACGCCACACACATCATCACCCGATTGATTTAACACCCCAAAGACATAACTGCCTGTGTAATCGGTTTCTGTATCTTGCTCATCATATTCGACATCTTCATCTTCAGGCAAGACATCTTCAGGCACGACATCTTCGTCATCAAACTCAGACCCTTCCACAAAAACATCAAGCGAATAATCACCACTTAACCATCCGTCATAGGTAGTGGTAACCACGATATAGTCGCCTGTTTCGGTGAAGGTGTAGACAATCACAGCATTAAAATTGCCCAAACTATCATCATCTTCTGCCAATACAGTGGAATAATCTGGCGAGAGCAAAATGAGATATGAGTCGAGTTCATCCGATTCCATTGTGATGGTGAGTGTTTCGCCTGCTTCGGCATATACAACCCATTCTTCATAACCAAAATCTTCGTCTAATCCACCATCTACCTCAATAACACCACTATCACCTTCAATGGGTGGCAATGGCACAGCCGTAGGCACAGGTGGGGGCAATGGGTCATCATCAATGGGCGGATTATTGGTATCGGTAGGCGGTGGATTATTATCGGTATCGCTATCTCCACTATTGGTAGGCGACCCATATAGGCGTTGAATCGCCAAAATATCGTCACGTTGAAGGGTGGGGGCTGTGCCAGAAAAAGCATACATCACGGCACTAGGGTCATCGCTGTGGTCTAAACCCAATGCGTGACCAATTTCATGCAATGCCACCACATAAAAATCGGTGTCGCCACCATCAAATAATGACCATGGCTCTGCATCATCAAAGAAAATATCCCCGCCATCGCTAGGGAAATACGCAAATGCCAGCACATCCCCTTCTGTGCCAAATTCTGGGTCATTCAGCGTGAATGACAATTCTATATCGGCATTGCCCGATGATTCAGAAAATGTGAGCACAGACACCGCCGACCAATCGGCAAAAGCACGGCGTACCGCCTCTTGTGCAGAGGCACAATCGAGCATAGCGGGGCAATTGAGCGTCCGATAGGTGATAGTGGTCTTATCCCACTTATCCGCCAAGACAAAACGCATCCCGCGTGATTCTGGAATCCGATGAATATCAATCGGGGTGGGTTTATCCTCTTCACCTTGCTGGGCGCTGACAAAAGCGACCATCATCAACGAGAGGTTCATCAAAAGAATGATAAAAATAGCTTTAATTAGTCGCATAAAGTGTCCTCATCAACAAAAATAAGCGTGCGATAATCAGATTGTAACGTAATTTTTATATTTTCACTGTGAGTATGTAAAAAAATCTTTGCAGTTGCGTCTATAATGTAACTATCCGATGATTATGGAGACCACCGCATGACCTTACACCCCATAGACCCACAAGCCAAACTGACTATGCACAATGCCAGCAAAATTTTGCTCACCATGCGGCTAATTGGCATAGCCCCCTTGCCCAATGGCTTGCGCCATAGCCTATTGCCCTCATTAAGTGAACCAGCGCTCACCACAGGCGTATTAACCTTTGGTGGCGATTTACGCCTCAATTTTGTCAATCCAAGCATCCACCATGTGCAAAACGGCGAAACGCTGTTTGATATTCCGCTTGATGGGCATAGCCAAAAGTCACTTTTTACCCAAGTCTATGCGGAATATGCCAAACTCGGCATTTCACTCACACCACCACCTGCCAGCGCAGACCATATTACCGATGACACCCCATTTGATATTTCGCCAAAAGCGACTTATGCCCTATACGAGACGATGCTGTCTGTATATGGCTGGATTGCCAGCGCCAAAGCCCGCTTTTTAGGCTTCCAAACCCCATTGGCATGGTGGGCGCATGGCTTTGATTTATCGTGCCTGTGGTTTGCAAGCGGGACAGATGACCAAAAAGACCCGCATATCAATATTGGGTTTTCCCCTGGTACACCCGATATTGGCGATGCCTATTTATATTTTTATACATCCCCTACCCTGCCCGATATGGAAAAAAATCTGCCCAATGGGATGTCTTGGACAGGAGAAAGTTGGCACTATCCAGGGGGTGTTTTGCGCTATGCCGATATTCTGGCATCCACAGACCCCGCCAATTTGGTCATGAGTACCGTATGGCAAATTTATAAGACCGCCAGCGCAATGATGAAATAATCCCCAAAAACACAAAAGGGCGCACGATTGCGCCCTTTTTGGTAGTCATACGCTGTAAAAGGTGATTATTCTTGGACAATCAGCACTGTTACCATGCCAAACATGCCATCTGGACCTTCGGCATGAGACAAAATATGGCAATGGAATGCCCACACACCGAGTTCATCACAGTCAACGATAACATCATACCGTTCACCAGGGGCAATATTGAGCGTATCACATAAATAAGGCATCGGGAGCGGGAATCCGTCTTTGGAAAAGACCAATTGAGGGATACCATGCAAGTGCATGGGATGAATCATCAGACCTTCATTGAAATAACGCACACGGATTCTATCGCCTTTTTTGGCGATAATGGGTTGTGTATAGGGGAAGCTACGCCCATTGATAGTAAATTGCCCCAAACCAGAATCATTCAATACGAGGTTATATTCGGCACTAACGACTGGCTCACGGGTTTTGTCCTTGGGTTCAATAATCAATGCGCCCAATAACCCGCGTGTGACTTGTTCTGCCGAATTATGATGCGAATGATACATGTGTGTTCCCGCATTGCGCGTGGTGAATTCATAGGTATAGATATCACCAGGGCGAATCACAGGTTGGGTAATCATCGGCACACCATCTTGGGAATTTTCAATTTTTAGCCCATGAAAGTGGATAGCGGTGCTTTGGGTCATTTCATTGGTGACAATGAGGCGGATTCTATCGCCTTCGGTCACGCGAATTTCTGGACCAGGAACAATGCCGTTATAGGTCATAGCGACTGCGACAATACCCGCTTCGGCTTCCCATTCGACTTCAGTACATGTCAGGCGGAATACCTTCACATCACCATCTAGCTCATATTCAAGTGGTGTCACCCAAAAAGTAGGGTCTGTGCCAATGCCTGCCAAGAAAATATCTACCCGTTCTTGATGATGAGCATCCATCTCTTGCCATGTCATTTGTGATTGCGACACACCATGCCCAACAGGGGCATTGGTCGCTTGTTTTGGCATCGCATTGGTGAGCGACTTTGCGCCCACTGCGCCTGCACCAATTGCCACTGCCCCAGAAGTCCCCGCAATTTTCAAAAAGTCACGCCGTCCAAGTTGTTTCATTGTCATATCTCCTGATTAAAATTCATTGATGTAAAATATAATTCGATACGGGGAAAAGGTCTCCCCCACTATATCCAATCGTTATTGACCAGCCAATTGGCTCACATAGCCGAGTAAATTACGCAAATGCTCATCGCTCAATTCTGGGTATCCCCCACGATAAGCATGAACAGAAACGGTGCCAAAAGCGGGAGGTGTGATGAAAAGGGTGAATAGCGCGTCTTGGTCTATGGGCATCCCCACCAACACACTATTCATCACCGTTGGGCTACCTTCGCCATTGATGCCATGACATTGCGAACAATACCACGCATAATCTTGTTGCCCTTGTGCGACATCTATGGGCGCTATATCGGCTTGCACTTCTGGAGTTGCTTCAATCGGTGCAGTGGGTACAGATGATGAGGTATCATCGCTTGTGCCCGCCAAAACACCCACATAATCGAGCAATTCCCACAGTTGGTCATCGGTTAATTCGACATATCCCCCACGATAGGCATGGGTGAATAGACCATCGAATGTGGTGGGCTGTATGAACATCTCAAATAGGCTATTTTTATCTATGGGCATCCCCACCAATGCGCTATTTTCCATCATGGGGTTGCCTGTCCCGTCTATACCATGACATTGTGAACAATACCACGCATAATTTTGTGCCACAGTACCCACGGGTAAATCTGGGGTCGGCTCAACACTTTGGGTTGATTCTGCGATCATCGTGGCTTCTGGCGTGGCGATTGGGGTCTCGGTTTCGATAATTTCTACCGTCTCGGTGGCTTCTGCCTCTGTTGTGGGGAGTGCAATCGCATTCACATTAATCGGCACAAATTCGCGTTGTTCATAGACCACGGGGGTCTCTTCTGCCAAGTCATTAAAAACAGTCGCGCCATTTAGACTACGGATATAATCCACAATTTGGTGAATACTGTCATCCGAAAGCGCCGTGTTGCCACCTCTGGCTGGCATTGCCACACCTGTCGTATTCAATGGGTCTTGGGTGGTGCGTCCCACAATGATAAACGCCACCAATTCATCATCATTTAGCCCGTTGACAAATGCGCGATTGACCAGCGATTTACCCAAACCCGAAATACCCTGCAAATTGATGCCATGACACGCAGTACAAGCATTACCATAGAGCCGACTTCCCGCCCGCACATCGCTGGCAAGCACCGTCTCTAGCCCACTCGCCATCAATTCTAAATGGTCACGCGGGGTCGGTTGTGCCATAATTTCTTCTGTTATGGGTATAATCGCCACTTGAGTTAGGCGGGGTTCAATGCGGGTGGAACGGGGCGCAAATGCCACCAACATCACCGCAAAAACACCGAAGAACAGTAACGCAGGAAAAATAAGATTTTCCTGTTTTGAGGTGGGTTTCCTATCCATGCGACATCCTGTTTTTTTATCCATTAGAAAATAGCTATTGTTTTATTATTCATGACCCTCATAAAAATCTGTAGTGACATACATAACAGAAAAATAATGACGTATATCGGCTTATATGAAGATACACATATATGGCTATATCAACTGCCACTTGCTATGCGCGATGAACCTCTTTATAATCCATGTAGATTAGTCAGGATTGACTAGTCCATTTAGAATAAGAGGATATGGTGGTATGTATCGTGAATTATTGTTATTGGGGGTATTGCGCCAAAAGCAGATGCACGGCTATGAATTGCATGAATTCATCAACCGCGATTTGGCATTTTGCACAGGCATCAAAAAACCCACTGCCTATCATTTATTGCAGAAAATGGCAAAAGAGGGCTGGATAATCGAAATTCCAGAGCCTAATCCACCCACCAACCGCCCACCGCGCACCGTTTATCAACTCACAGAAACGGGTGAGGCGACCTTTTTATCGTATTTGCGTCAAAATCTAGCCACCTATTCACCGTCATACTTCAATGGGGATGTGGGCATCGCCTTTATAGAAGCCCTCCCCACAGAAGAAGCATGTGCCTTGCTTGAACAGCGCAAAACTGCACTGACAGAGGCATATAATGCGCTCAATCACCCACACGGGGAAGCGCATGGCAAAGGTGGTATGTCGCTCATTATTGAGCATCAACAACGGCATTTATCCACAGAATTGGCATGGATCGATGAAGTCATTGCCCGTATTCGCAACCATTCATAGCAACCATTCATAGCAACCATTCATAGCAACCATTCATAGCAACCATTCATAGCAACCATTCATAAAGGAAAAAAATGACATGACCACCGATGTTTCTGCATCACCAGAAAAACTCGATTTCAAGCGTATTTTGCCAATTTTCGTTATCGTCTTGGTAGATTTACTCGGTTTGACCATCATCATCCCCATACTACCGTTATATGCAGTACGTTTTCAGGCAGACCCGTTTGTGATAGGCATGTTGGCGGCGACTTACCCCCTCATGCAACTCATCGGTGGTCCGCTACTGGGCGGATTGTCTGACCGATTTGGGCGCAAGCCAGTCCTCATCGCCAGTCAATTTGGCACATTCATCGGGTTTATCATCTTGGGGCTGTCCAATTCGTTGCTCCTACTCTTTCTATCCCGCATCATAGACGGGTTATCTGGCGCGAATATCGTCACCGCACAAGCCGCCATCACCGATAGCACCACCGAAAAAACGCGCTCGCAAGGACTCGGGCTTATCGGCGCGGCATTTGGATTGGGCTTCACCATCGGACCCGTCATCGCCATCATCGCCTTGCAATTGGGCGGTGGCAATTATCAAGTGCCTGCATTTGTGGCGGCGGGATTTTCGTTTTTTTCCATCATCCTTAGCACCCTGTGGTTCAAAGAGACCCACCCCGCAGAAAAACGCGGCGAAAAGAATGCCAGTCGGGGCATATTCGTGCTAGGCAATCTCAAGCGCATGGTCAAAAATCCCTTCATTGCGCTATTGTTGGGGCTAATGTTCATGCAACATCTCATTTTTAATGGGGTAGAAAGTCTGCTATCGCTATTTACCCTCAATCGGTTGGGCATGAGTGGTAGTTGGAATGCCATCTTATTTTTACTCATTGGGGTGATATTAGTGGCGATTCAGGGCAAATATATTGGGCAGTGGACACGCCGTTTTGGGGAGCGCAAACTAATTTATAGCGGTATGGGCTTGCTGGCAATCGGGCTGGTTTTTCTGGCTATCACACCCGCGCAAACTGTCCCCAATTATTCTCGTGAAGGACTAATAGCCGAATTACAAGGCGCTGAGGTGACAGATAATACCGACCAGCTCACCCTATTGCCACCCGATGGTGATAATGGCTGGAGTGGCGTGATATGGATTGTGTTGGTGATGTTCCCCGTCACCATCGGCGCGAGTGTTTTATCACCGAGTATCAACAGCCTCATCACCCAAAATGTGAGCCAACAAGAAGTCGGGGTGGCATTGGGCGTAAGCGCCTCGCTGATGAGCGCGGGCAATGTCATTATGCCACTGCTTGGCGGGGCAATTTTTCAGCTATTTGGTGGTACAACCTTATTCCTCATGGGTGGGCTAGTGATGGGAATAATCTGCCTATATTCCTTCAGAGCATTGAACCCTTCTGGCTCACTTGTGACTGCTAAAGATTAATCATGACCTCATAATTGGTTACTTGCATAATCAGATGAGATGTGTTAAAGTGTATGTATCGTTAGGTTAGTTGGAAAGGGAGGTGATCGGTAACATGTTCGATTATTTAGGAGGGATTGACTCCTGAAATTCTCTTTCTGGAATGACCTCAGTGGTCAATTCCGCTAAACAACAAACCAGCGACCATGTGTCGCTGGTTTGCATTTAGGATAAATCCGTCTATGCTCCCCCAAACCATCACCATAACCTCTTTGACCATCAGCACCTACCCCTTTTTGCTAGGAATCGGAATTATTTTGGGTATCGGCATCACCGCGCTATATTATCGGCTATCATTTGTCACGCCACTCAGCGCAACAGTGGATATTTGCCTCGCGGGATTCATCGGCGGACTAATTTTGGGGCGTGTGGGGCATGTGCTGATTCACTGGGCATATTTTTCTGAACATTCATTAGAAATTTTATCTATCAACGCGGGGGGACTCAATTGGCATGGCGTGGTCATTGGGGCGGTGACAGGCATGGCGATTTTTAAGCATATTTTTCATAGTGATATGCGCCTATGGGTGATATTAGAAGCGTGGGCATGGATAATTCCGCTAATCGGATTCATGGGCTGGTGGGCATGTAGCGCATTTTCGTGCGGATATGGGGCAGAAGTGGGCAACCTAACCGATTATCCCGCTGTATTGGTATGGGAAGCACGCGACATCAACGGCATGATTGCCCCCAGATTCGCCACCCACCCACTAGGCATGTTGTGGGCGGGTGTGGTGATAATCATCAGCGCCAATTGCTTTTGGCGCGGATGGCTCATAGGACGGCGATTTGGATTTTCCCTCATGCTCTGGTCAATGGGTATGTTATTACTTGGCTATTTGCGCGGAGATACCATACCGTTTTTATCTGGCTTACGCATTGACCAATGGCTCGATGCGCTCATGCTCATTTTGGGCGCAGGGTATTATTTTTGGCATCGCAAAACCGCATCCCTATATCCGTTGTAAATATTCCGCCTCAACGGTTTTAATCGCGTAGCGCCTATCGTCAAATGCCACTGTGACTTCTTCTATGTCGCCATCTTTTTTGCTCAGAATCACGCTCCCACGTCCAAATTTTTCATGAGATACGCTATCGCCAGAGCTAAAACGGGGTTGTGGCTTATTGGTCTCTTGTGTCTCTGAAAACGGGATAATCTTGGCACGAATCCCCATCTGGCGGGGCGTGTTTGAGTCTGGTGGCGATGATTGGGCGGGTTTTGGCTTGATTTTGGGTGGTGGCATAAGCGACACATTCCACATGGTTTGTTGGCGTGTGTTGCGCTCCAATAAAACGTGTTCTGTCTTTGGCGAAATGCCCTCTATATCATCACTGGGCAGGTCAAATAAAAATTGTGATGGCACAGTCGTCTGATTAGACCCAAATATCGTGCGCCGAAAGGCATGGGTCAGATAAAGATATTCTTTGGCGCGAGTGATGCCCACATACATCAAACGGCGTTCTTCTGCGAGTCCATCGGGTTCATCGAATGAGCGCGAATGAGGCAATAACCCCTCTTCTACTCCTGTCAGGAACACTGCCGAAAATTCTAACCCTTTGGCGGCATGGAGTGTAAGCAATGTCACCGCATCGCGCTCGCGTGATTCGCCATCGGCATCCGCCACCAATGCCAAATCTGCCAAAAATTCTGATAGCGATAACCCCTCTGCTTGTGCTTTCACCAATAACCCGCGTAACTCTTGAGCGTTTTCTTGGCGTTCTTGTTCTTGACGGGTATCATCGCTAATTTCGTGCAGATACAGGCTAAAATGAATACTGTTGGTGATGTCATCAAATAACGCTGTGAGGCTTCCTTGCCCCGATAATTTGCGCCATTTGGCGATAAGTGCCACAAAGTCGCCTATCATACGTGCTGTTTTGGGGGCGAGTGTGCCAAAATCATGCGCCAATAGGCGATCATAGCCCCGTTGGAGCGAATTATCACACGATTGTTGTACCCATTCCATAAAATTTTGGAACGATTTATCACCAATGCCCCGTTTTGGCACATTGATGATGCGTTCTAAACTAATTCTATCGTTACTGCTGTTGACCACACGCAAATAAGCGATAAGGTCGCGGACTTCACGCCGTTTATAAAAGCCCACCCCGCCCACCAACCGATAGGGAAGCCCCTCACGGATACACGCTTCTTCAAAGGCACGCGATTGGGCATTGGTGCGGTACATGATGGCAAAATCTGACCATGCCAGACCCGCTTTTTGGCGCAATGCCTCTATTTGCTCCAAAACATACTGCGCCTCAAATGCCTCGCTATACGCCTCTTGAACAACCACCTTGCGCCCACCCTTGCGCTCTGTAAACAACACTTTGGGCGTGCGTTGCTTGTTTTTTTCGATGAGCGCACGGGCGACATCTAGCACACGCTGGGTAGAACGATAATTTTGGTCGAGGATAATCTGCGTGGCATCGGGGTGGTCTTTGCGAAATTGTGCCACATTGCGATAATCTGCCCCACGAAATCCATAAATGGCTTGGTCTTCATCGCCCACCACAAAAATATTATTCTGTGGATTTCCCAGCAACCCCACCAGCGCATATTGCGCGGTGTTAGTATCCTGAAATTCATCCACCAGCAAATACATCACCCGTTGCTCATATTTTTGACGCACATCGGTATTGTTGCGGAGCAATAACACCATCTGCATGAGTAAATCATCAAAATCCATCGCGTTATTATCTTGCAACACCGATTGATAACGCGGATACACCCGCCCAACCATCTCACCAAAATAATCCAGTGGGATAAATTCATTGGGGGTGATAAGGTCGTTTTTGGCGGCAGATATGGCATAACGTAGGCGCTCTGGCGGAAATTTTTTGGTGTCTATATTGGTCTCTCGCGCCGCCTGACGCAGTGCTGTCATTTGGTCATCGGTATCAAAAATCGTGAAGTCGTGTCCATAGCGGGTGTTGTTGCCCTCTCTGCGGAGCAATCTGGCACAAGTGGCATGAAATGTGCCAATTTGCAAGCCACCCACACGCCCCCCCAATAGGGTATTGAGGCGTTCTTTCATCTCACCGGCGGCTTTGTTGGTAAATGTCACCGCCATAATATTTTCTGGCGAAATATGCTGATGATAAATCAGATGGGCGATGCGGTGTGTGAGGACACGGGTCTTGCCACTGCCCGGTCCCGCCAAGACCAATACTGCCCCATCACCTATTGTCACGGCTTGTTGCTGTTTATCATTTAATCCCGCAAGTAAATCAATCATCATCCCTATCCTTTTCTATGGGGTTAGATTGTAGCGCACATTGCACCATTTTTCATAATCTATATATCCCATAACCCAAAAATTGGGTAAAATTATAAAAACACTTTTAATGGCGATGAAAGCTAACTGAATCCTTTTTTTGAATATAAGCGATAGAAGCCATGACCGTAGCGACTAATTATCAAATTATCACAATTAGTACAATTCCCCAATTGGTAAATAGCTTACAAGCTAATTTGCCAGAATATCATTTTTCTCAGTATGACACCATTAACAGTGCCATACACACCTGCTTATCATCACTCCCCGATGTGATTTTATTTGATGATGATTTGGGCTGTGATACATTGCTCACGCATCTCAAAACAGTGCCACAAGGCGATAAAATTCCGCTTGTCTTGCTACTCAATGACGATAGCGAGGCAACCATCATCCGTGTGACCCAATTGGGATTTTTCGATTATTTGCTCAAACCCATACGCCCCGCGTTGGTGGGGTATCGGATTCGGCAAATTCTTGTCCTCAACCAAATTTATCAGATGCAACAGGCGCTACGCCAAAGTGAAGAGCGTCATCGCATCATCTCTAATACTATCAGCGATTATGCCTATTCATATATTGTGTTGGAGGACGGCTCGCTCAAAAAAGAGTGGAGTACCCAAGCCTTTCACGACATCACGGGCTATAGCTTTCAGGAGATGGACACCAACGGATGGGAAAAACTCATCCATCCAGATGACACCTTGCTCGCAATCACACGTTATCAGCGTCTTATGCGGGGAGAACGTGATGTAACTGCCTTTCGCATTATCACCAAATCGGGTGAAGTGCGCTGGTTACTCGACCACGGCTATCCAATGGTGGATGAAAAAGGACGTGTGACCCATATTTATGGCGCGGCACAAGATATTACCCAACGCAAAATAGACGAAGATACCCTGCGCCAACAAGCCGAAGAACTCCGCGCCCGCAACGAAGAACTCGATGCCTTTGCCTATACAGTGGCGCACGACCTCAAAAATCCGATTGCCAGCATGATGGGATTCGCCAGCCTCATGCAAAATTATTATCACAAAATGGATGAGGAAAAAATTCTGGAATATTTGGGACTCATTACCGAGAGTGGTTATAAACTCAAAGATATTATCAATGCCCTGTTGCTATTGGCAGGTGTGAGCAAAGAAAAACAACCCGATAGCATCCCGCTGGATATGAAAATTATCATCGACGACAGCAAAAAACGGGCATCGTCTCTGATAGAAGAGATGCAAGCACACATAGAGTATCCATCAGACTTTCCTATAGCGATGGGTTATGCGCCATGGGTCGAAGAAATTTGGGCAAATTACATCAGTAACGCGCTTAAATATGGTGGCAGACCCGCCCACATCACTCTCGGCTCAGATGAGCCACAAGATGGCATGATTCGGTTTTGGGTACGCGACAACGGGCGCGGACTCACCGATGATGAGCAGGGGCGCGTATTTACCCCATTCACACGGCTCAATCAGGTGAAGATAGAAGGTCATGGGTTGGGATTATCTATCGTCCAGCGCATCGCGCATCGGCTTGGCGGTGAAGTGGATGTGAAAAGTGTGGTGGGTGAAGGCAGTGAATTTAGTTTTACACTGCCCGAATGGGATGGGCGGATATAGGGGCTTGTCTTATGGCAAGCCCCACACATACACCACACCACTAGCATCGAAAAATAGCATCGCAAACCCGTCTGGAGACCAATCTACAAAGACTACCCGTTCCGTCTCTGGGTTAAGATTGGCGCGTACCACCGTTTCATCGGTGATTTGGGTCATATCCCATAAGACTGTCGCACCTTCAAACTTACTGGTGAGCAACATCTGGCTATCTGGCGAAAATTGCGCCGAAATACGTCCCTGCCCCATATTGGGGAGATAGGCTAAAAAGGCATTACCCGCCTCGCCAGACCATACCATCATATCGGGAATATCACCGCCATTGACCAAAAATTTGCCATCTGGAGAAAAAAGGAGCAGGCTTTCTGAGCCACCCACACCCGTTGGCAAGCTATGAATAAATTGCCCAGAACGGGCATCCCATAAAATAATCAATTCATTGGTGGCAATGGCTATTGTGTCGCCATTGGGTGAATATGCCATGCGAATGGTTAGCACACCCGAATTGGTAAGGTCGTGGAGTATAGTGCTATCACGCCAATTCCACAAGAAATTACGTCCATCTTCGCCACTGCTAACGAGTCGTGTGCCATCGGGTGAGAATATCATGCTCCTGACATTGGTCTCATGTGCCGAAAAAACCGCGAGTGCGAGACGCTCTGGCATATCCCACACATAAATTTTGCCATCACTGCCACCCAACGCCAGCCATCCGTTCAACGGGTCATACGCCACATAGCCGTTAAATTGCTCATGCCCCGAAAAATTTGCAATTGCAACCCCGCTATCTGCACCATAAATCGTCACAGTACCATTTGAGGCAACCGTATACAATTCACTCTTATCGGGCGAATAAAACACAGCAGAAGCATTTTGACGGGTGTTATTGAGCATAAATTGCCCTGTAATCAAATCCCACCCGACTAAATTGGTGTTATTTAAGCCGACCAAGCGTGTGCCATCGGGCGAAAACGCATAGGTGAAGATGGTACTCGGCATCCCACCAAAATCGAGCCGTCCCAAATTTTCTATCTCCGCAACGGTTTGACGCGAGATGGGGCGGGCAGGTGAGCGCCATGCGGGTGCTGGCGGAATGGCTGTGCTAAATGTCTCATTGGGTCCCGCGACAGTAGGTTGTGGGGTATTGATGATCGGCGGTGCAACACTTGCACATGCACCTAATATGACCATCACCACAAAAAAAACGATTGTCTGATGCAATCTCAATTTAGCCCACCTTCTATCACATCTAACGTCCCCACCAATAAGGCATAAATCTCTATCTGATTTAGCCCACATTCGCCTTCAAATGCCTCTATATCGCCATTTTCATTAAGGTCTACACCCACATTAATTTCTCTGGCGATACGAAGCGAATCGCGGGCTTGTTGGGTCACAGCTTCAACATTATCCGATGCCAGCAATTCGCGTTCTAGGCGCACCACTTCTTCTGCCCGTTGGCGGGTATTTTGCAAACATACCCGAATAAATTCGGCATTACTCTCTAACGAGGATGTCGAATGGGCATCATCTAGGACAGCATTGATGAGCGCCTCGATTCTATCGGAAAAGACGAACACCCCAATACCTCTACCCGGATTTTCGCCACGACCACTACCATCATAATCTATCATTTCACCCAATAGAATATTGACGGTGTGTTCGGCATGGATATGCAATGTCGGAACAGTCCGCGAACCCGCCGCCAAACCCGCATGTTGGGCGGCGATGGTCGCTTCGAGATTGATACCACTGAGCAAGCTCCCCTCGCGCACCCCAGCGGGTGAAGTAATCAGCAATTCGGTGACGAGTTGCAACAAACTTGGGGGCAATTGGGCGCTATAACGCACGGTATCACTCGGCGCAGATACCGTTGCATCGGTCTCACGGGTGATGAGCATGGCATTATAGGTGGCAGGCAACAACACGCCATCGGCATTGACATATCGCAAGGTGGCGCTACCCAACGCATCGAGGGTTAATTCGCCTAAATTGAGCGGGGGTGTGTCTACAGCCGTATTCACCAACCATGCAATATAAACCCCGCTACCACTCAATTGCAAATTATCCACACGGACATTTGCCGTATCGCCCAATGAATTGGTGGTGGTATAACTCACCCTGCCAAATGTTGGTATCACAGGACGCTGTGCGACAACGACAGGTGTTTCGCTCACACGTACAACAGGCGTGTTCACGGTTAATTCCAACCCGTTGTTAGTGTTATTAGTCATAATAATGACCACCAGCACCATCAACGCGATGGCGATAATGGCAAATCCTCCCAATAAAATAAGCGGGTTGGTGCTTTGTTGCACAATGACCGTCTGTGTATTGGGATTGGTATCGGATTTTATCTTGGTGACAACAGGCGCACTGGTCAATTTTGCGGTGAGATTGTCATTGGTGATGGGTGTAAGTGGGCGTTGAACAATGGGAACTTTGCTGGTGGCATTAATCGCCTCACTAAATGCCTCTGCAAATTCTTGTGCGGTAGCATAACGCGCATCTGGGTCTTTTGCCAATGCCCGTGACATCACCCCATTTAAATGTGGGGGGGCATCTGCTACAAATTCCTCTAAATTGGGAAGCGGGTCTTGCACCACACGCAACATCAATTGCAAAATAGACGGGGCATTAAATGGCAATTTGCCCGTAAGTGCCTGAAAGACCACCACACCGAGCGAATAAATATCTGCCGCACCCGTAATTTCGAGTCCTTGTGCCTGTTCTGGCGACATATAGGCGGGCGTACCAACCACATTTGTCCCGGTTAAGCCAATATTCCCCTCTGTAATTTTTGCAATACCAAAATCGGTGAGCAACGCATGACCTTCACCATCCAGCAAAATATTGGCAGGTTTAATATCACGATGGACAACACCCTGCCGATGTGCATAATCTATCGCTCCGCCAATCTCACGCAGGATGCGCCCAATTTCTTCTAGTGTAACTTCCCCTTTGGCGATACGACTTTCAAATGTCCCACCAGACAAATATGCCATGACCAAATACAACATATCCTCGTCTGCCCCATAATCATATAGGGGAAGAATATGCGGGTGTTGTAGACGGGCAATCGTCCGCGCCTCCAACTGAAACCGCTCTTTGAATTCATCATCCAACCCTGTAGGCGATGATAAGACCTTAATGGCAACCTGACGGTCAACATTTTTTTGGTAGCCCAAATAAACGGTTGCCATACCGCCTCTGCCAATCAGGTCTTTGACTTCGTAATTTCCGTTGCTTAGTGTCTTGCCAATTAACAAACTCGCCACAATAAATAGCCCTTTGCCTACTTGGTGCATAATGTGTTTTATTGTATCAAATCGTACTCATTTTTCGATAGATATGCAAACTTGTTTTTCTGTTATATTTCTTAATCATCCCTTAAACATATATTTGAAAAAATTACAATAGAATAGAGGGAGTATTTAGTTGTATTTTATACACCCTAAGGAGTTAGTATGCGTATAGTGAAGGTTGTATTGTTAGCCCTGCTATGTTTGGCAGTCGTGCCTGTGATAGCACAAACCGATGCGTTTGAACCCACAGCCTGCCCCCTAGAAGAACTCAATGCCCCCGCAGGGATTATAGATGGTGAACAAATCCGTTGTGGATTGGTGACAGTTCCCCTCTATCACAACAATCCAGATGCAGGGACAATTCAGGTCGCGGTGGCAATTATCCCCAGCATCAACCCAAACCCCGCGTCAGACCCGCTTGTTGTGGTACAAGGCGGACCGGGTGGCTCTGGATTCACATTCTTTCCCCGTTCAATTTTGGGCACTCAATTTTTCATTGGCGACCGTGATGTGATTGTTTTGGAGCAACGTGGCACAAAATATTCACAACCCGATTTGATCTGTGAAGAAAGTTTCGCCTTTACCCGTGAATATCTCGATGATGATATTCCACAAGACGAAGCCTATGCACTCAGCGAAACGGTTGCACTAGATTGTGCAGAACGTCTACGCTCCGAAGGCATTGACCTCGCGGCGTTTAATAGCCTAGAAAATGCCGCCGATATTCCCGCAGTGGTCGCCGCACTTGGTTATAGCGAATTTAACTTCTATGGCGTGTCCTATGGCACAATGTTGGGGCAACATCTCTTAAATCTGAATCCAGACGGGTTACGCAGTGTGATTTTAGATGCCAATGTCCCGCTCAGCCAAAATTTTATCCCCCTCACAGGTGTCAATGCGACCCGTGTATTTGGCTTGTTATTTGAGAGTTGTGCGACGGATGAAACCTGCAACACCGTCTATCCAGATTTAGAAACAAAATTCTTTGATGTGGTGGCGCGTCTCAACGAAACACCCATTATGGTCACAATCACCGACCCCAACGACCAAACCGAATACGAGGCATTGCTCAAAGGGGACACACTCATTAGTCTCATGTTTAGCTCGCTATACTCGGTAGCACTCATCCAAGCCATGCCCCATTACATCACACAGATGTATGAAAACAACAATTATGGGTGGATAGAAGTTTGGGGCGGTCAACTCGCACTCCAAACCGATTTTGCGCGTGGCTTCTATAATAGTGTGATGTGCGCCGAAGATGCCGATTTCACCGAAGCCGATTTCAACACAGATGCCATGTATCCCGAATTTATACCCGTATTTGTGACCGATACCGTCAAATTTGTAGATTTATGTGCCAAATTGGGCATCCCGGCGCTAGATAGCGCCATCGCCGATTTGACCTCTACTAGCGATGTACCCGTATTTATCGCCTCTGGCAATTTTGACCCCATCACCCCACCCGCAGGCGGAGATGTCATTGCCGAATCGTTGCCCAATGCCTATCATTTTGTCTATCCCAATGGCGCACACGGCGCGTTATTGGCTGGGTCATGCCCAGTTGAGATGATGTCTGCCTTCTTGAATAATCCCACCGAAGCACCCGATGATAGCTGTATCGCAGGCTTAGCGATGAATTTCCTCCTCTATCATGCCGATGGCAGTGGCTTATTTAATGTTGCCATCCCCAATGGGTTAGAAAATATCAGCCCAGAGGAATACACACACTTCTATGACCCCACAACCGATGCCAATATCTATCTGGTGGGTGTGGTAGCCGATGATGTAGACACAGCCATCACCAATGCCATCGCTGTCATAGACCCAGAATTTGCAGGCACACCTGCACAAGTCCAAGAAATAGAAATAGCTGGCGCTCAATGGATAAACGAATTTTATTTGTTAGACCCATCAAAAGGCAGTCTGCGTCTGACCCTCTCAAGAATCGAAAGTACCGATGGTGTGTATGCCATCATGATTATTGATGTACCATCACAAGGAGTACTCACACAAGCATTAAGCGTCCTAGAACCCCTCATCATCGGTTTGGAATTTAACCCAGTCACACCCTGATGAAATCAAAAACGGGCAGAAAATTCTGCCCGTTTTTTGTTCTCTATCACCCGTTTATATCATATTATTATGGGCGGGGTGTTGGTTCTGGGGTTGGGACGACAGGCGCGACAAAATTTTCATCGGCTTCCGGTAAATTGCTCATGCTATTAAAATCGAATAGGAATGGACTGTTCGATGGAATAATCGCCGTCTGAACAGTGGGCGCAAGGCTCACAATCCATTGATATTGAATCAACAATGGATTTGCCGCCAATTGAGTACTGATGAGCGACAAGGCTTCTGCTTCTGCCTGTGCGCGAATGAGGATAGATTGTGCTTCACCGTTGGCACGGGCAATAGCGGCTTGGGCATCACCAATGGCAATGGCTTCGACTTGGCGGGCTTCGGCTTGACGTTGTTGCACACGCAAACTGGCTTGTTCGGCTTCTTGGGCGGCAATTTGGGCGCGTTCAATCGCATCAGCAAAGGCACTAGAAAATTCAATATCGCGGATTTGCAAATCGGTTAATACAAGACCTTCTACCAACATCCGTGCTTCGATGCGGTCTTGCATTTCGGTTTCCATTGTGGCGCGTTCTACACCATAAATATCGGCGGCTTTATAATTAGAGACCACTTCCCGCGCTAAGTTACGCACAGTTGGGATGACAAAGTTAGTCTCATAATTGACATTCCATCGTTGATGAAGCATATTCAACGATTCAGGGATAGTATTCACTGAATACAGAACAGTTACATCAAACGTCACTTCTTGACCATCAATGGTAAGCGCGGTAATGGGGTCGCCAGAACCACCCACTTCATTGCCCATGGTCACATTTTGTTGGGCGACATCATAGACAGTGGCTTGTTGCAACCCTGGAATGATGATGTGTGTCCCAGGCAAAAGTGGTTCTTGTAATGTACCGCCCAAAGTCTGAAAGACCACCACCCGTTGCGCGGGTTCTACGACCACAATGCCCTGACTCACTAGGGTCAATACCACGCCGATAATCGCACCCACAATGGCTAATAACACACCCGCACGAATCGGTTTATTTTGCGATGATGCGGCAACAGCGATACCAACACCACCCAAAAACATCAAAAATCCAATGAGGGCAAGCCCTCCAATAATTTGGCTAATTCCACCCATTACAGGTTTACTCCTTTATCAGTTCCACTAAAAATTTCTAAACTAGTACCATTATACCCCCTCTATATAAGTGAATTGTTAATTTATGGTAGCTTCCCCTAAATATTGGGGGATTGCTTATAATTCAATCGTGCGCCACATCTCCCAAAAATCCATTTCTTCATTAAAATACGCGCACATAGATTGCCAATGCAATTCATCGGGCATCGCCCGTTCATGTTTCTTGCGGATTTCAGAAAATGCCTTTGATAAGGTGAGCGATTCCGCCACTTTAAGCGCCCCGGTCGCAAAAATCACCGAGCGACTAATCCCCGCCCCACATGCCACCACCACATGCTTGCCTTGTGCGTGTTGGTCGGTAACAAAATTAAGCCCACGCACCATATCGTTTTTTGCCAATGGAAAACCCTCTTGTACAGGCACATATAACGTCTCAATCGTTTCGTACTCGTATGGCTGATGAAGCTGAAGCACTGCCCCAATCGCCTGATTTTTGAGTTGCGCGATGTCTTGTGTTTCACGGTAATTTGATACATACAACCAATCGCGTATTTTGTGCATCATTATAATCCTTTATTCACATTCAGAGACCAGTTGCCCCTCACTAGGGCGCGATTCTAAGGTGACAGCAATATTTAATGTCTGTTCACCACGCACTACCATCAATTCAATGGTGTCATTGGGTTTTGTCTTGATAATTAAATAATTGACCAATTCGTCCATATTATGGATGAATTGTCCGTTTACCGCCACAATAATATCACCACCCGCACAAATCGGAATATCGCGCACTGTTTGGGTCGTTGTGCCACCACGCAATCCCGCGTTATCGGCGGGAGAATCGGGTGTGACCCCTGTGACCAAAACACCCGCCTGAACAGGTAAATTAAGGGCTTCGGCAAATGCCGCCACACCAAAATCGGATGCGATGGTATTAATCCCTAGCCACGAATAATCCACAGCACCCAAACTAATGAGGTCTGGCACAACACGGCGGATGGTATTGGACGGCACACTAAAACCCACCCCCTCAAAATTGCCCGATGTCGTCCGAATCGCGGTATTGACACCAATCACCAAGCCATTGCTATTGAGCAACGGTCCGCCACTATTACCCGGACTCAATGTGGCATCAATTTGTATGATACGCGGGTTCTGAAAACCGGGTAACGAATTGGCATCTATCAGGTCTGCCGAGTCGAGTTGTCTGCCCACCGCGCTCACAATTCCCGCTGTCATAGAGCCTTGCAATCCCCACGGATTGCCAATGGCAATTGCCCGTTGCCCCACTTGCACAAGGTCAGAATCGGCTAAGGTGAGGGGGAGCAATCTATCCACCGAAACATCCACCTTGAGTACCGCCAAATCGCTATAATTATCTTGCGCCACCAAAGTGGCACTGGCGACAAATCCATCGTTAAAGGTGACATAAATCTGATTTGCGCCATTGACCACATGGGCATTGGTGACAATATGCCCGTTGCGGTCATAGATAAACCCACTGCCACGCCCTGTATCGGTAAAACTCATCTGCTGATTGAGCGCCTCTATATTCACCACCGATGGCACAGTCCGCGCATAAATATTGGTGAGCAAAAGATATTCGGCATCGGCTTCTTGGATGAGTGCATCCGATACAGCGGTGGGCAATACACCCGTCTGTGGGGTATTAATTGCCGCAATAGGCGTGGAATTGGTGATATTTGGGGCAGGTGAAGCGGTCTCTGGCTGACAGGCGATAAGCATAAATGGCAATATCAACCACATCAGACGTAAGGGTGCAACATTCATGTCATCATCTCTCTCAATTGCTCTGCCAAACGGCGTTGGTCATCAGTCAGCTTTTTGGGGACAGTAATTTGAATTTTGGCAAATAGGTCGCCAAATTCGCCTTCTGTCCGCATTTTGGGCATCCCTTTGCCCGCTACACGTAATTTTTGACCCGATTGTGTCGCAGACCCGACCTTCATCCGCACAGGGCGCGTCATCGTTGGGACTTCCACATCACCGCCCAGCAAGGCTGTGAACATATCACACGGGACATCAACCAGCAGATTATCGCCGTCACGGATAAAATGTGCATCTGGCATCACTTTCACCACCAAATACAAATCACCCGCCTCGCCCCCCATGCTCCCTTGTGCGCCCTCACCCTTCACGCGCACTTTTGTGCCATCGGTTGCCCCTTTGGGAATGGCAACTTTCGACTTTCGGTTGATATTTTCGACATAACGCATCGTGCCTTCATAGGCTTCTCTGAGGGTGATAATCACCTCTTCGGTAATATCTTGTCCGCGCATTTTCTGAGCTCCCCCGCCCGCATTTTGGCGATTGCCTCTCCCAAATCCACCAAAAAGCGATTCAAAGATGTCATTAAATTGCGAATCATCAACGTGAACTTCTTGTGCGTTCTGACGATAGGCATAACCACCACCTGCCCCACCCATATTATTGCCCATAGTCGCATAATCTGCCCCCAATTGGTCATATAATTTGCGCTTTTCGGGGTCACCGAGTGTTGTATAGGCTTCGTTAATCTCTTTGAATTTTGACTCTGCCGATGGGCTTGGATTAGCATCAGGATGATACGTCTTTGCCAAACGGCGGAAGGCTTTTTTGATTTCTTTTTCGTTGGCATCTTTCTTTATGCCAAGCGTTTGGTAATAATCTTTTGCCACAGGCTAACCTCTATACATGTCTCACAGTGATAATTTCAACACTGTGTTCTCTTTGATTTATATGCTTTAATGTACACTATATTTATAGGAATGGCATTAGGAACACTTGATTAATGACACGTTTCCTCATCCTGAGTTTATATGATTATGCCGATGTTCACGGTGGTGGGCAAAAATTGGCATACGACCAAGCGACCTATCTCACCCAGCAAGGGCATGAGGTATGGCTCTTAACCCAAGACCCCACCCACCAACACCCCCCACATCGGATACGTGCTGGGGTGCATCTGCTCACCTATCCTAGCCCCAATTTACGGCTATTCGACCCGCGCAGAGGAAAAATTCACCAGAATAATGCCCGCAACCTTGTGCAAGCCCACATGCCCAACCCGCCCGACGTGGTACATGGTCATGCGTTGCTCACATACGATGGATTACTTGGCATTTTCCCCAACGCCCGTTATGCCTATACCGTCCATTCACCCGTCAAACTCGAATTACAAGCGAGTGCGCGGGGATTATCCACCACCCAACGACTCAAATTAATCCTTGCCAGCCACATCACCCACCGCATCGAAAAACAGGTATTGGCGCATAGCCATATCATCACATCCGATTCGGCTTATACCAAGCAGATATTAGGCGATTTACACGGCTCATCCATTGGCGATAAGGTGCGCGTTATGGCGGGGTGGGTAGATAAAACCCATTTTTTTATCACAGATGACCGTGAGACGCTCAAACAACAATTTGGTGTGAGTCCCGGTGTGCCGTTTTTTTTCACCCTACGCCGATTAGAGCCACGTAACGGCATAGATATGCTCCTGCACGCGCTCAAAATTGTCCATGAGGCAGGGCACCCTTTTCAGATGGTCATCGGCGGTGGTGGCTCACAAAAAGAATCGCTCATCGCCCTGCGCGATACACTCGGATTAACCAACCACATCCGCTTTTTGGGGCGTGTGGATGATGCCGACCTGCCCCGTTGGTATTCTGCGTGCGATGTGTTCTTATTGCCTACACACACCCTAGAATGTTTTGGGATTATCACCCTAGAATCATTCGCCTCTGGCAGACCTGTTATCGCCACGCCTGTGGGGGCTATTCCAGAAATTGTGAATCAGATAGAACCCCGTTGGTTGTCATCAGATAACACCGCTACAGCGTTTGCACAAACCCTCATCGCCTATTTGCACGGAGAATTGCCCCACCATCCACCCCAAAAATTGCGAGATTTTGCGCTCAACCACTATGAACAACAAACCCGCCTATCTGCCTTTGAGGAACTTTTACTATCATGAAAACCATTCTCGCCATCAGCGATTATTATACTCCTGCCGTGCGCGGGGGTGGTGCGCCACACGCCCTCATGAACATGATAGAATGGCTTGCCGATGATTATCAGTTTAAGGTCATCACCAATGATTTCGATTTGGGTAGCACAGACAAAATGCCCTCCATATCCAACGGGGTATGGTCACGCGTGGGACGGGCGCAAGTGCGCTATTTATCCTCAGAGGAACAGTTAACGAGTGTCATCCATCAAACCGATTATGGCATGATTTATCTCAATGGCTTATTTGGGGTACTATCAATCAAAACAATTGTCGCACGAAAAATGAAACGCATCCCCGCCATGCCGTTGATGATTGCCCCACACGGCGAATTATATGAAGGCGCATTGAATCAGAAGGCGTGGAAGAAAAAGATATTTCTGGGACTAATGAAATCATTTGGTATGTATAAAAATGTTTTGTGGCACGCCAGTACAGCAGAAGAAGCCAACCAAATAATGAGGCATTTAGGTGCATCATCCCAGAATATCCGCATCGCGCCCATTTTACCTGCCCCTATAGAACACCTACCGCATCCCACGCAAAAACAAGCAGGCGACTTAAAAATCATCTTCCTCTCGCGCATCACCCCCAAGAAGAATCTCGATGGGGCGTTGCGACTCCTCATGAATATCACCCATGAGGTGAAATTTGATATTTATGGTACGCAAGAGGATAGTGACTATTGGGCATTATGCGAATCGCTCATGGCGCAATTGCCACCCAATATCCATGTCCGTTATAGGGGGGAAATCTCTGCGGAACAAATCGAATTATTTAGTCGCTATCATCTGTTTTTATTCCCCACACATGGCGAAAATTTTGGCTATGTGATACAAGAGGCATTGCTTGGGGGATGCTTGCCCCTCATCAGCACCAACACCCCCTGGCGCGGATTAGCCGAAAAGCGTGCGGGGTGGGATGTGACCAATGAAGCCGAATTTATCCACATCATCGAACAAGCGGTGCAGATGGATAGCGCGACATTTTCGGAATGGTCAAAAAATGCCCAAGCACACGGTATGAGTGTGGTCAATGACCGCAAGCGTGTGGCGCAAAATCGGGATTTATTCAGATAAGGATTAGTTATGCGTCTGGTCATCGTGACCTTTTTTTATCAGCCAGAACCCAACGACATCAAAATTCACCTCCTCGCCAAAGAATTGGTGGCGCGTGGGCATACTGTGACCACCATCACCACCTTCCCAAATTATCCCAGTGGCAGGATTTATGACGGCTACAAACAACGCCTATGGCGCAAAGAAATAATAGATGGTGTGCGCGTTTTTCGTGTGCCACTCTATCCTAATCACACCCGTAGCGGGATAAAACGGGCATTAAGTTATGCCAGTTTTATGGTTTCTGCCTCAACATTGGGACTCGTGCGCTGTGGGCGTGCCGATGTGATGTGGGTGTATCATCCGCCCTTGACCACCGGTATGGCAGGCGTGTGGATGAGTTTTTTTCGCCGTGCGCCATTTGTGCTGGATATTCAAGATATGTGGCCCGAAACACTCAAAGCAACGGGGATGCTCAATAATGAACGTGCCTTGCGTGGCATTGGGCGTGTCGCCAATTGGATTTATCGGCGGGCGCGGGCGCTCACTGTCAATGCAAAGGGTATGAAAACCAGTATCATCCAAAAAGGTATTTCCGCAGATAAAATTTTTGTCATGCCCAATTGGGCGGATGAAACCATCTATATGCCCACCGCCAAAGATGAAGCATTTGGGGTGCAATATGGGCTAAAAGACAAGTTCAATATCGTCTTTGCGGGGAATATGGGTTTGGTGCAGGCGTTAGATAAGGTGATAGAATCGGCAGAATTGCTCCAAGACCTGCCCGATGTGCAATTTGTGCTGATTGGTGACGGCTTAGAATATGACAGTCTGCAAAAAATGGTCATGGAGAAACATTTGACCAATGTGATATTCTTGGGCAGGCATCCCGCCAGCGCCATGCCGAGTTTTTTCGCGTGGGGAGATGGTTTGCTCATCACACTCACGGATGACCCGTTATATGCCATGACCATCCCGTCAAAAACACAAAGTTACTTGGCATGTGGTCGCCCGATTATTTGTGCGGTGGCGGGAGATGGCGCAAATGTGGTCAATGAGGCAGGCGCAGGATTCGCCGTCCCGCCAGAAAATCCGTCTGCATTAGCAGATGCTATTAGGCGGTTATATACCCTATCACCCACAGAACGCGATGCGATGGGCGCTAAGGGGCAACAAGCCTATTTAGCTAATTTTCAGCAAAAAATCATTGTTGACCGTTACGAACAGGTCTTTTTGGGTGTGATGAAAAAGAGGAAATAAGGCATGACCAAAATTTTGATATTAGGCGCGGGGGGCATGTTGGGGCATACACTGGCGGGGATGTATAAACACCGCTACGAGACATTCGCCACCATTCGGAAAAATCCCGAAGCCTATACGCGTTATCCCGTTTTTGATGGGGTGCAATTGATAGACGGCGTAGATGCGTTTTCGCCAGAGACAGTACGCGATACCATCGCTAAAATTCGCCCCGCTGTGGTCATCAACTGCATCGGCATTGTGAAGCAATTGCCAGAGGCGAATAACCATATCACATCTATCATCATCAACGCGCTGTTTCCCCATCAGGTGGCAACGCTATGCGCCGATAATGGGGCGCGACTGATTCATATCAGTACCGATTGTGTATTCACAGGTCGCAAGGGCATGTATACCGAAGCCGATGTGTCTGATGCCGAAGATTTATATGGACGCAGTAAATTTTTGGGCGAGGTGGATAACATGCCCAACATACTCACCCTCAGAACCAGCATAATAGGACATGAATTGAATAGTGCCTATGGGCTAATAGAGTGGTTTTTGAGCCAACGCGGAAAAACCGTGAAGGGCTATCGCAAGGCGATTTATACAGGCTTCACCGCAGGGGCATTGGGCGATTTGATAAGTCATCTGATTGACCATCATCCCCATTTACACGGACTATGGCAAGCCTCGTCTGACCCAATTAACAAGTATGACCTGCTCCAATTGGTGAGTAGCACCTATCAAACGGCTATTGAAATCATCCCAGAGGATACTGTTACAATAGACCGCAGTTTAGATAGCACCCGTTTACGCACCACCATCGGCTATACACCGCCCACATGGGAGCAGATGGTGATGGCTATGGCAAAAAACTGTGTATAAATATCCATTAGGCAAATAGCCGTTGGGTAAAAATTTCGCGTCCAAACAATCAACAATCAGGAGACATTATGACCGCTTTAACAGGAAAACGCATCCTCATCACGGGTGGCACAGGCTCTTTTGGGCAGGTGGTGGTCAAACGGCTACTCGCAGGCGAAATGGGGCAACCCGCCAGCATCACCGTCTTTTCACGCGATGAAGCCAAACAACATTACATGCGCCTGTCGTATATCAATAAAAAAGCCGCCACTGATGAGGTGATTTATCAGAATTTTCAGCGCCTGTTGCGGTTTCGGATTGGCGACATCCGCGATTCTCATTCGGTATTAGATGCTGTGCGTGATGCCGATGTGGTCATTCATGCGGCGGCGCTCAAACAAGTGCCGATTTGCGAATATTTCCCCTCGCAAGCCATCATGACCAATATCAACGGACCAGAAAATCTCGTGCGGGCGGTGCGCTCTAATGAGACCCGTGTCGAAACGCTGGTGGCACTCTCTACCGATAAAGCCTGCAAACCGATTAATGTCATGGGCATGACCAAAGCCGTGATGGAACGCATCATCATCGAGGGCAATATCAACACCGATGCCCGTTTGGTGGCGGTGCGTTATGGCAATGTGATTGCCTCACGCGGGTCGGTTGTGCCGTTATTCCTAGACCAAATCGCCAATGGCGGACCAGTCACCCTCACAGACCCCAATATGACCCGTTTCTTATTGAGTCTAAATAAAGCCGTAGACACGGTGTTTTCTGCTATAAACGGCGCAAAACGCGGTGAGATTTATATCCCACAAGTACCCGCCGCCAAAATGACTGCGCTGGCAGAGGCACTCATTGATGGGCGCAATATCCCCATCAAAGAAACAGGCATCCGTCCGGGCGAAAAAATTCATGAAAGTTTGGTATCCGAAGAAGAGGCATATCGTACCACTGAGCGCGATGGCTATTATGTCATCCGTCCTATGTTGCCAGAACTACTCGATACCCCATTGGGGACACCCGCGTTGAGTGGGGAATATTCATCAGAAAATACGACATTGGGCGTGGCAGAACTCAAAACCCTACTGGCAGAATATTTGGTAGAACACCGCATGGGAGAAACTGCATGAAGGTCATGACCATTTTTGGCACACGCCCAGAAATTATCCGCCTCAGCCGTGTGATTGCCCTATTAGACGATTTTTGCGAGCATATTTTGGTGTATACAGGGCAAAACTACGACCCCAATTTGAGTGATATTTTTTTTGATGAATTGGGTGTTCGCAAGCCCGATGTGCACATGGGTATACAAGCAAACACCTTTGCCGACCAAGCAGGACAAATCATTGCCAAAAGTGGCGACATACTGGCACAATATCAACCCGATAGGTTGCTCATTTTGGGCGATACCAATAGTGGACTCAGCGCGATTGTCGCCGCCCGTATGGGCATCCCCGTTTTTCACATGGAGGCGGGGAATCGGTGTTATGACAACCGTGTGCCAGAGGAAATTAACAGGCGCATTATTGACCATAGCAGTAATATCCTCATGCCCTACACCGAGCGTAGCAAGGATAATCTCACCCGTGAGGGCATTGAGCGTCAGCGCATTTATGTCACAGGCAACCCGATTTATGAGGTGTTGAATTATTACGCGCCCCAAATCAACAAAAGTGATATTTTGGCACAACTCGATTTGACCCCCAATGGCTATTTTTTGGTGACGATGCACCGCGCCGAAAATGTGGATGAACCCACCCGCCTGCGCGAATTATTATCGGGTTTGGAGCAAATTGGTGAAAAATATAGCCAGCCTGTGGTGGTAAGTTTGCACCCACGCACAGCCGATAAATTGTCACGGTTTAATATCACGCTAGAATCGCCGTATGTCCAATTGTTATCGCCATTCGGCTTTTTCGATTTTGTCAAACTCGAAAAACACGCCCGTTGTATCATCAGTGATAGCGGTACGGTGCAAGAAGAGGCGACCATCTTCAATATCCCCAGTGTGACCATTCGGGATGTGACAGAGCGCGCAGAGACGATTGAGGTGGGCGGCAATATGCTCAGTGGCGGAAATGTCGATGATTTGCGTCGTGCAGTGGATATCGTTTTGCGTACCCCCACCGATTGGACACCCCCGCGTGAATATACACAGACAAATGTCTCGCGTGTGGTGGGCAAAGTCGTTCTGGGGTATCACCACGAGAGGAAATAACGTTTACTTGCATCATAAGCAAAATCCTTATACAATATTTTTATAATATTTGTTCGATAAGGATTATATTTGATGACAACAAAACCGAAAGTAATTTCTCTATTTAGTGGATGCGGTGGGATGGATTTAGGTTTCTCACAAGCAGGTTTTGAGGTTGTCTATGCCAATGATATTGATAAGAGTGTAGAGGCTACTTATCAGCATAATATTGGTGATATTGAAATAAAAGACTTTTCGTTAGTAGAAAAATCTGGTCTGCCTGATGCTGATATTATTGTTGCAGGGATTCCATGTCAACCATTCTCAACAGCAGGCAAACGTCTATCTACACAAGATAATCGCGGTCAACTATTTGAAGAAGTCATGCAAGTCTTGGTCATCAAAAGACCTAAAATTGTGATATTTGAGAATGTTAGGGGATTTTTATCTGCTAAAGATGAAAATGGCATAACAATGCCAGAGCGGATTCGCAAAGAATTAAATATCGTTGGATATAATTTATATTATCAATTGCTCAATGCCGCAGATTATGAAGTGCCACAAAATCGGCATCGTGTATTTTTGATTGGTATCCGCAAAGATATAGATAAAGGATTTTATTTTCCTAGAAAAGTTGCGTTGCCCAAAGACTGCCTCAATGTGGATTCTGTTATTTCAAAACCAATACCTAATGATGAAGTAATAGAACATTGGGGACTTTCACCACAGTCGGTCGCATTATTGCCTTATATCCCCGAAGGTGGCTCATGGAAAAATGTTCCTTATGAACAGTTACCGTCACGCTTAAAAAATATTCATGACAATATGAAAAAATATCGCTCGCCTAATTTTTATCGGCGTTTTTCACGGGCAGAAATTATGGGAACTATCACCGCCGCCTCTACGCCAGAAAATTCTGGTATTATCCATCCATTGGAAAATCGGCGTTATTCTGTGCGCGAAATTGCACGTTTCCAGACTTTTCCAGATGAATTTAAGTTCATTGGCACAACACTAAACAAAAAATATAAAATGATTGGCAATGCTGTGCCTGTAAAATTAGCATACCATATTGCCAAAAGTATTCTGTCTCAATATTTCACTGAGGGGTATTTTTATGAGCTTAACGACAGACCAAGCCTATTTGATTGGGTCGCTCATAGGCGGTGGCAATCTGAGCAATCAGAGCCTGTCTATCAACCTTCCGTATAAAGATTGGGGTGATTATACTCTCCACCCTAATCGTGGTGGCACAATTGCAGAAGATATTTTGGAGCGCATTAAACCTATTTGGAAACAAAGTTACCAAATAGACATTTCGTATCATGCTATGAAAAAATCATGGCAGATTATTGCTTCATCACTGTCTGAATCGTTGCTAAATGATTTAACTCGTTTTGGATTGCCAATAGCTGGTGAATTTCGTGAATATGCCACAATAGACACTTTTTTACCTTATTTAAACAATAATGAAAAAATAAAACAATTTCTTGCTGGTTTAACTGATACAGTTGGTAGTGTTGCTAAAACACATAGACGTTTTTCCGATAAATTTCAAATTGTCTCTTATGAATTTAAGGGAAAAAATTTTCACTTAGTGAGCCAATTATATGACTTATTCAAAAAAATCGGTTGTACACCTGACCAAGTGCTTTGGAATCATCCCAATCAACACAGTGGGTATGACCGTTATTATAAAAGCTGGAAAAAAGGATTTAAGATACGGGTTGGATTAAATGACTATATGCTTTATGGAAAGTTTTTAGGACTTGCAAAACAACTTTCTGCACAAGAAAATCTTATGCTACAAAGTGATGGCATATCGACTACACAAGCCAAAATATCCCGCATAGAACGGAGTTCTTGTATCCATAAAGATGAATCAGATAAATGGCTACCAGAATATATACGAGGGTATCATTTTATTCATAATAGTCATTTCTTAGCATTTTTAGGGCATTCTGTTACAAACGAACAAGAAGCATTGGTTTTGGCACTTGATAATACTGAAAAATTTATTTCACCATTCACTATTTTAACAAAACGCACAATTGAAGAAACTGAAGAAATTATTCAACAAGAAACTTATTTACAAAAATCGATATATACTCCAGCAGATATTCTCATAGATGAACTCATAGAAATGTATGAACAAAGCCCTAGTAGATTATTATGGGGCAGGAATGAATTAGATGGTTTTCCTGTTGAAATTATTATGCAAGGTATTTCATACCTATTTTCTGCAACTACAGGCAAAAATCTTAAAGGCAAACGGGTTTTAGGTAACTATATGGATAATATTCATGAACACATCGTAGATGGATATAATATTCAAATCATCTATCTTATCCCCAACCGAGGGACTTGCATGATACTAAAAACTGAAAAATATGCCTGTTTGGTAGGTTATCGTAATAATGATTTTACAAAGACGCTTATCACACGAGATGGGTTATATGGATTAAAAGTAAGAGAACCTCAATATGAAGAGTGTATTGAATTGATATGAATGAAACTGACTACTATGAATATATTAAAGAAGTGTTTGTAGAACAGTTAAAGGCAAATTTTAATCCTCAAAATCCCATCCGCATCACTGCATTACAAGGTGAACTTCATCAAGGATTGCGTCAATTTTGCGAACATAATACAAATATTTCACCATTGCTTCTTGATTATAGTCAAAACGCACAACGGTTACATCTTGATATTTTTATTCTTATTGAGAACCTACAAACACAGAAATTTCATTTAATCATTATAGAAGTTAAAAAGGTAAGCAATCTAGGATTAACCGATTTATCACAGTTAATCGGCTATTGTATTGTTGCCAATGTCAATTATGGGCTTCTAATCAATGTAGATAAACGAATCTCCCGCGAATTTGCCTCGATTTTGATTAAAACACCCTCACTAGCACAAATAGAGCGTATTCACAATCAAAAGCACCTTTTATTAGGGCTTGGTGTAATGACTTACAATCATCAAACTAGGCAAATTGAAGTATCAGAATATGGTCATTTTAGAGCAATTTCACAATTAGCCAAAGATATAGAAACAAAATTATAAATATGATAGCAAAACAATTCATCCAATTAGGATTTAGTATAATCAATGTCAATAGTATCCAGAGCGTCGCTTAGATACGGTTATCATGAGTATGACAGAATTATTTAAGGGTTAATTAATGCGTGTGGTAGATTTATTTGCTGGCATGGGAGGCATGTCATTAGGATTTCAAAATGCAGGCTATGACATCATTGCCGCCTATGATAATTGGAAGCCCGCTATTGATGTGTATCGTGCTAATTTTTCGCACCCTATCTATGATGCAAATTTGTATGACCTAAATTTAGATACCCTCCATGATTTAGCACCCGATATAATTATTGGCGGACCGCCCTGTCAAGATTTTTCTAGCGCAGGTAAACGTGATGAAACATTAGGTCGTGCCGATTTAACCATCGTGTTTGCAAATATTGTTTCGCAGATTAGACCAACATGGTTTGTCATGGAAAATGTAGAGCGTATTCAAAAGACAAATACGCTCAAACAAGCAAAAAACACCTTTTATCAGGCAAGATACAAGCTAACCGAGGCCGTTCTCAATGCCAGTTTATGTGGTGTCCCTCAATTGAGAAAACGTTATTTTCTGATTGGGCGCTTAGATGGAGAAGATAATGAGTTAGGGCATTACTTAGAAAAAAATCAGTCTGGCAAACCACTCACCGTTGCAGAATATTGTGGTGAACAAATCACAACAGACTATTATTATCGGCATCCGCGCAATTATAGTCGCCGTGCCATTTATAGCATCCACGAGCCAAGTGCCACCATCAGAGGGGTCAATCGCCCTATCCCACAGGGGTATAAAGGGCATCCAGCCGACCCCATAACGACTTTCGAGTTAGTTCGTCCATTGACGACCAAAGAACGAAGCCTGATTCAGACATTTCCGTCAGATTTTATACTCACTGGCACAAAATCAAATTTAGAGCAAATGATAGGCAATGCTGTGCCTGTTAAATTGGCAGAATTTGTCGCACAAGCTATTTTAGACTATATTAAATATCCTCAATCAGAACCAATACAATTAGGGTTGTGGTAGTGGTTGTACACAGGCTTTTTCATTATTTTGCTCATCGTATGTCATGCGGGCTTTTTCGACATTGGCAAAATAATTTTTTGACCATTCGCACATACGGGTGAGGTGGGTAGCATCGCTCATCACCCACCTCTGAATAGTTCATAGGGGCGATTCTGCCGTTAAATAAATGGGTATGGATTGCCCATGCTCACATGAATTTCGCCACCATCATCAATCCAAGCGGTGGGCATAAATGGCGTGTTATGCGCCGCACCCACACGCCCTTCTGTGTCTAGGGTGATAATCCCCACATTATCAATGCCATGTGTGACGGCTTCGGCGGCATGTTGCGCGGTTTTGCCATCGCGCAATTCGTCTATGACCCCGCGTGACATCAATGAGCGCATGATACGCTCACCCAGTCCTGTCGCACTCGCCCCGCCATAACGATTATCCGAATATCCACCTGCCCCATAAATGGGTACATCTCCCACACGCCCTTTTAGCTTGTGCGGTGTCCCGCCTGTGGATGTCGCAGAGGCAACATTACCCGCACTATCCAACGCCACCGCGCCAACCGTCCCCATACCGAGACCCGCTTGGGCATTTTCTTTTAATCGGCGTTGATAATCCAAAAATTCTTGTGGGGTGACAAAACTCAAATTTGCGACCAACGGTATACCAAATTCCACAGCCAACCGTTCTGCGCCTTCTGCGACAAAAAAGGCGTGTGGGGTGCGCGTCATCACCAGACGGGCGAGTGTAATCGGGTTTTTGATGTGCTTTAATGCCGCCACCGCCCCAAACATCATCGTTGCGCCATCGGTGATGAGGGCATCGAGTTCTGCTTCACCCGCATCATTCAAAAAACTGCCCACGCCCGCATCGAATAACGGATTATCTTCTAAAATAATGGTTGCCGCCTCTACTGCATTTAAGGCACTTCCCCCATTTTGAAGGATTAACCATGCGCGTTCTGCCGCCGAATACATGCCTTTTTGCACATCGTCATGTGGATAGAGGTGTGTTTCCCATGTGCCTGCGCCACCGTGTAAAATAAAGGTCGGTTTCATCAATAAAAACTCGCTTTCTAAAAAAATATTTTTGTGGGCATGTTGTTATGCCCATACAGGATATGGCGCTCATTCTACACTATGCGTTTACCCTACGCACAGAGATGACTGGATAAAAGCAGGTGGCTTTATGCTATAATTCGCCAAGTTTTTAAGCGATATGATAAGGTTGTATGCACAATGCGTATTCCTGCTTGGATTTTTATGCTGATAAGCCTGTTATCATTTGGGGTGATGACATTGCTCTGTTCGGTTGTTAGTTATAGTACCGTGAGGCAAACTGTCATGGATGCCCGCACCAATGGGGTCGAATTTCCGTCGGTGGTAGATTTCGTGAATTACTTCATCAATCCGCCAGATGTTGCCGATTTAGGCGCAAATATCAACCAAAATGTGGCGAGTTTCCCAACACCCGCGCCTATATTAGACCCATTTGGCGCGTTGCCCACCTATACCCCATTCCCCACCGCCACGCCAGAAACGGGGATTACCTTCACACCCGCGCCCACCGCCACGGTTGGACCCACCACCACACCCGACCCACTCGCGGACATTCCGACATGGACAGACCCCAGTCGTATCAATATTCTACTGATGGGCATTGACCAACGGAGTGCCACCAGCGACCCTGGTCCCTTCCGTACCGATACGATGATTTTGGTGCAGATAGACCCCATCCGCAAGCGCATTGGCTTGCTGTCTATCCCCAGAAATTTGTGGGTACAAATACCGGGCTTCCAACCCAATCAAATCAACACCGCCAATTATCTGGGCGACCAATCGGCATTGCCCGGTGGCGGTGCTGGTCTGGCAATGGAGACCATCCGCCGTAATTTTGGTGTGCCAGTAGACCGTTTTATCCGCGTCAATTTTGATGTATTCACCACTGTGGTGGATTTGGTCGCCCCTATCGGCACAGAAATTTGTGTCAATGAACGTATTGCGGATGAACGTTATCCAGATGACCGCTATGGCTATATCAAAATTGAGTTTCTGCCCGGTTGCCAACGGCTCGATGCCGAAAGGCTCTTGCAATATGCCCGCAACCGTGCCACACAAGGCGGTGACTTTGACCGCAACCGTCGCCAACAAGAGGTATTGCGTGCCTTGCAAAATGAGGTGTTGAGCGTGGGCGGTATCACCAATTTTGTGGGGTCAATTCCTCAGTTATATGCCAACCTCGCGGGGAGTTATCGCACCAATTTGGCGTTGGATGAGATTCTCAGTCTCGCCCGCTTGGTGGCAGATATTCCGCGTGAAAATATCACTTTTGGCGCGATTAATGAATTGGTCGTGTCGTTTGGCAAAGACGAGAATGGGCTAGATATTCTGCTCCCCAACTGGGTACAAATTCGCAGTGTGGTGCAACAGACCTTCGACCCACCCGCCAATATGACCGATGCCGACCTATTCACGCGCTATCAGAATGAAGGGGCGCGAATTGAGGTGTATAACAACACCGATATTGCCGGACTCGCCGCCAATACCCGTGACTGGTTGCAGGGGCAAGGGGTGATTATCCAGAGTGTTGGTAGCACGAACCCACCCGCCAATACCCCACAAATTACGATTTTGGATTACACAGGTAAGCCATGGACAACCCAATATTTGGCAGAATTAATGGGCTTGCCAGAAACCGCTATCCGTCCGGGGGCAGGTGGAGTAATTCAGACCAGCGCCGATGTGATTATTTTGGTGGGTAGTGATGTTCAGGCATTGATTAACGGGAATTAATTATCCAGAAAAGGTTTTATTCATGAAGATTGCTATCGCCTCTGACCACGCAGGATTTCCGCTTAAGCACCATCTGGTGAATTTTTTGCGTCAACACGGACATGATGTGTTAGATTTGGGTGTACCCAATGCCGATACCCCCGCCGATTACCCCGATGCCGCCCAATCGGTTGGCGAAGCAATTCTCTCTGGCAAAGTAGAACGTGGGATTGTGTTATGTGGAAGTGGTGTGGTGGCATGTATTGCCGCCAATAAAATGAAAGGCATATATGCCGCTATCACCCACGACACCTACAGCGCCTCACAAGGCGTTGAACACGACCGCATGAATGTGATGTGTTTGGGTGCGCGGGTGATTGGGCAAAATGTGGCAGAAACCCTCGCATTGGCATTTATCAACGCCAAAGTAAGCGAAGAAGACCGCCACGCCCGCCGTTTTGGTAAGGTGCAGACGATAGAGAACAGCTAACAATTCAGTTTAATATCCAGTTGCATTTAAATTACGCAATAATTTCATGCAATATTCATTTTTAGGGTCTCTTTGTAGACCCTCTTTTGCTATTTCAATTGCTCTTGTTTTGTTATTGTAATGGACATATAACCATCCTAACCTTGAACAATCTTTAGCTGAGGCTTCATCTATTCGCCTCTCCATCAAATTTATTAAGGTTTCTAATATCTGGTATTTCTCACTCTCATCCCAATTATTACGAACATTACTATTAGAACTCATAAAACCATTAAACCGATTAGAGGTTTCACTTATTGTCTCATAATCAATATCAGAAATTTTGGATAATTGTAATCGCCAATATAAATCTTCAATGGGGTCATTATGTGC
>Ga0163147_10001096_pt1 | contig 41904 bp, 29 predicted proteins | sample OliLakLV19MP6G1_FD_148597 | JGI IMG/M metagenome (GOLD analysis project Ga0163147, IMG submission 148597) | Freshwater microbial mat bacterial communities from Lake Vanda, McMurdo Dry Valleys, Antarctica- Oligotrophic Lake LV.19.MP6.G1 | ecosystem: Environmental > Aquatic > Freshwater > Lake >...
CTGCGGGGTCTGCGCAGAAAAAGCGAAGCCTCCTCGTTGCGCAAACATTAAGCAAAGCCCTAAACAAGGCTTTTCGTTCTATCCCGGGCGCAGCATTAGGGTTTAATTTACACTAAAAAATATCTGCCACTTTTTTAATCCTTTTTTACTTTTTTCGGGAGATTTTTATCGCACTATTTTTAAACAAACTCAATATATAACAAGGCTTACAGAGTTTTTGAGGGACGACTAAATAGAATAGTTATTTTTCTAGGATTTGCTCAAAAACCTTACTTATTTCCTCAGCCCTTGTTAACGTCATCATGTGCGAGCCTTTTGAAATGGTATAATCAATATTTTTTAATTTCCGATAGGGGAGAGTATGGTCTTTTGTTCCGTGAATATGGTAGATGTTTGTTGAACTTTCTTTCTTTTTCCAATTCACGATCATTCGAATAGTACGCTTGATAAATTTTGGTTTCTTATCATGAAGCATAGCCTTAAACGTTTTTTTATTCTTGTTTCTATCCGGTTCTACAATAGGTTGCATGAGTTTTGCGCCTCCTCTTAAAACAATTGCCGGTAAAATAGCGTACAAAGGAATGTAGCGTTGAAATTTATATCTAAAAGGAAGTTCCTTGCGAGTTTTAGCACTAGAAATAATAATTACTTTTTGAGGATGCAAATATTCAGTCATTTCACAACAGATCATTCCACCAAGAGAAACGCCTAATAAGATGAACGGCTGGGTGGTGTCAATTTGCACCGAAAGTTCCTTGGCGAATTGTTTTAAGGATGTTCCTCTTTTTGGAACGGGGTATTCGATAAAAATTTTTTTGAATTTTGGATCGATATCCAGAGAATCAAAAATCCGTTTATCGGAGCCTTGGCCAGCAAAGAAATAAATGGTTGTTTGGGAGTGAGCCATGAAATAAAATGAAAGAAACAATATGCAAAAACGATATTTCATTTTAGTTAAACGCAATCATCAATTAAAAATTGTACTTCCCCAGTGCTCTCCGCGTGAGCGATAGAGCCATTGTTTGAGCTCCTTTTCAGGCGCCCGTTCTTTGCGCGTGAAAAGAGCGAGTGGCGAAAGCGCGACCCCGCTCCGTAATTTCAAAGGCGGGGGCACGACCAAATAAAAAATCAATACTTCGCACCACCAATGCCAATATTCTCAATTGGATGCCAAGTGGTTTTTGTTTCTTGAAGATCTAAAATTAAATAAGGATTTTGGTTTTCTTCCTTATTCCAATCTTTATTCCAATAAAATGTGCGCTTTACATTTAACGAAGCGTTTTCGCCAATGGTTTTAATTTCGGTTTTATCTTTTCTGCAATAAATAACTGCGTTCACATCCATGTGGCTCGAAAAATGTTCGTGCAATTCTTTACTAGTGCCCGTTATAATATTTACAACACCACCCGGAAGATCGGAAGTGGCTAATATTTCGGAAAATGTGATCGAACATAATGGTTTTGACTCAGAGGCAAGCACAACACAAGTATTTCTTCCTGCAATTGCAGGTGCAATTACACTTACTAATCCTAATAATGATGAATCCTCGGGCGCAATAATAGTTACAACTCCGGTTGGCTCGGGTATCGAAAAATTAAAATGTGATGATGCAACAGGATTAACAGAACTAAATAAAGCCGAGTATTTATCGCACCAACCGGCATAATAAATTAAGCGATCTATACTTAAAGCAACTTCAACTTCGGCTTGTTTGGCATTAGATCCTTGTTGTACCAATTCTTCTTTTAATTGTGCTTTTCTTCCTTCTAACATTTCGGCAATACGGTAAAGTATTTGCGAACGATTAAATGCTGTTTTTCCACTCCAGCCCTCAAAAGCAGATCTGGCCGCTGTTACAGCGTTTCGCAAATCTTTGCGAGAAGACAAACACATATTAGCGATCAATTTTTTATTTTTATCCTTCAATTCATAATAGCGCCCACTTTCGGTGCGTGGAAATTGCCCGCCAATATAAATTTTATACGTTTTTAAAACCGGTATACGTTCCATGTTACAAATTTACGATTTTATAAATAAAAAATAATTTTATAATTCACTCTCTTTTTTAAATTCCAAATAGAAAACGGTTCCTTTGTCCTCTTCACTTTCAAACCAAATGCTGGCGTCGATGGTTTCGAAAATATTTTTGATCATGGCTAAGCCTAATCCGGAGCCTGTTGATTTGGTAGTAAAGTTGGGCGTAAAAATCTTTTGTTTCAAATTTTCGGGAATACCACAACCGTTATCGGCAACTGTAATTACATATCCTTTTCCGTTTTCCATTTCTGAGCTACTTACTTCTATTAACGCTTCTTTTACTTCTGACGTTGCTTGAATGGCATTGGTAAGCAAATTATTAAATACGCGGAGCATTTGTTCTTTGTTGGCATTAACAGGAATATCTTTTGAATGTAGATCAATGGAGATCTTCACTTTGTTTTCTTTCTCAAAAAGATCAACGGTGGAGTTGATCACTTCCACTAAATTTATTTTTTCTAATTCGCCGGTTGGTAATTTTGCAAAATTGCTAAACTCTGTTGCAATGTTGGCCAAAGTATCAATTTGCTCAATTATATTATTACTTGCCTTAGTAAAACGCTCTTCAAAATCTTTTGGATCATTCTTCATTACATGTTGTAAATATTGAAGATTCAATTTCATGGGCGTTAACGGGTTTTTGATCTCGTGCGCTACTTGTTTTGCCATTTCTCTCCAGGCAGTTTCGCGTTCGCTTTTTGCTAAAAGTCCGGCACTTGTATCCAACTTTTCTATCATCGAATTATATTCTTCCACCAATTTTCCTACTTCATCGTTGCTTTCCCAAACTAGGGCTTCGTTTTGTTTTCCTAACGACACATTGGCCATTTGCTGTTTTAATATTCGTAAGGGCAAGGTAATATACCCTGAGAGTATTAAACCGGAAAGGATACTGATGATAAATAAAATTACGTAAACGTTAATAAGCGTACTAATGATACCCGATAATTTATTATCCAAAATATTTTGCTTTCCAAAATAAGGCAAATTCAAATAGCCCATTAATTTTTTATTGGCATTATAAATTGGCGCGTACAAGGATAAATAATCCAAATTTCCGGCTTTATCTTTAGAGGTATAACTCGATACCAGATCGTTCTTTAAATTCACAAGTGCTTTTGAATTTAGCAATGGCGCCGCTAATCCTAATTCATACAAACGCGGCTGGCTGCTAATATAAAGCTCACCTGTATTATCAAATACGCTTATTTCGCTTTTAAATATCTGTGCGTATTTTTTAATAGTAAGATCTATCAACTCTTTTGAAACATCAGTAATGGTATCGCTGTTTTGCAATGCGCCCGATAATTCGCTGAGGATACTATTTGATTTTTCTTGCAATTGTTTTTCATTGTCTTTATCAAATTGGTCTGACACTAACTTGCTCGAGGTAATTCCTACGGCCGCAATAGAAACTAATAGTAGAAGAATAACGGTGGTTTGAATACGCCGCGTAAGCGAAGAGGTAACCGTGCTTTCGGAAAAGAAAAGAGAGTAGGCGAGATAGCTTAAATACGCTACCAAAGAGAATAGTAAGAACAAGTAAGAATTATATGTAAAGAAATAACTTAAATTTTTTGTTTTGGTAGAAATGATCACCGTGGCATTCTCATCAGGATACAAATAATAATGTCGGTATTGAGGATCAACTTTGCTTAAAGTAACCGAATCGTTCAAATTAACAGGGTAATTAAAATCGCCATACATTTTATTATTAATGCCCGAGCGATAAACAACGCGACTGAGATTTTGTAACTTATCTAATTTTTGTTGTGAAGCATCTATAAGCAGATCGGGAAAAGCGCCAACCTCTTCAAAATATTTTGGTTCGAACATAATATAAAGTTTGTTCTTGCCAAGCTCAATTCGCGCCATGTAGCGAGAGTTATTTTTATACTCATCAATAAAAAATAAATGCGGACTAGATGTTTTGGAGGACTGATAATTAATTTGCTCTTCAAAAAATCCTTCGTTGCGTAAAATAGGTTGCGTATTTTGAATAAGTGCTTTGCAATCTTCATCAAACATAGAGAATTCAATATTGTACCGATCAAAATATCCAAAAAAGAAACTTTGTCTTAGCAATTGCAAAAACTCCTTATCGCCATTATATCCCACAAACTGACTTAATGTTTTAAGTTGCTCATTATTTTCGAGTCGATCAGAAAGGTTGAGGAATTCGCTTTCTAAAACGGCATCTTGCCTGTCGATCAACTTATAAGAGAGTACTTCAAAATCTTGTTGTTGATTTTTTGAGATATAAAAATTAAGAATAGCCGATGAGATAACCGCCATTAAAAGTAAAATACCACCAACTGCTAGAATATTTTTTTCAAGTTTGAGGTAGCCAATTAGCAAAACCAACAAACTTATAGGGAAGAACCACCATTTTTCCATCCAAAAATGAAATGGGAAAACAATATTAAGTATCAACGAAAGAACAAAAGTGGTGCACAAATAGAAAAGGATTACTCGCAAATTTTGTTTCATAGCGTACTTAAACAAAATATACAGTAACATAAGCGTAGAAATATTTACCAATACAATTGGCAACAATGCCACGTAACTATACCAGTGAAGATTAAGTAGATTTAGAAAGTCGAACGAAATAGTTGAATTACTAATGATGCTATTAATGATATGATGGTGGAAGAATAGGTTTGTAAACAGCAATCCAATGCTTAAGCCAACGTAAATGATCTTACCGCTTTGATTTTTCGAATTCTTGAGCCAATAATAGCAAATGATGCTGAGCCAAATAAGTAAAATGGAATTTAGAATAAGATCGCCTAAATAGGAATTAAGATAAGATTGTGCGTTTCCAAAAAGGATCAGATCATACAAATCGCCTTGGTAAAGATATCCGGGCCATTTGAACTGGAGCATTAAAAAACGAATGATAAAAATGAACGCGACATAAACTAGGCCTTTAATTTCAAATGGCGCGCGTTTTATTTGGATCAATACAAACAGCAATAAAAGAATGCATATCAAAAAGAACAACATAGTAAGTATTCCAATAGTTCCTTTAGTTTTATAAGTTAGTTCGCTTCCCGAAATAGAAAATAGCAGAGCGTTATTAAGATTCACTTCGCTTCCTGCAATCTTGCTTAATTTTAGGTCAAGTCCTATCGGAAGATCAAGCCAAGGAGCAAAGTTATTTTCTAAATAATCATTTTGAAGATCGTATTTGGTTTTTAAGACGCATAAGGCTAAATAGGTATTATTACCTTGAGTGATATGGTGCGATAAGTAATAACCATTTCTAAGCTTTACAAGTTCGGGTTTAAGTTCGGCAGTAAATTTAGTAGGAATAGGAATTTGCGAATTGTTCCAATAGGTCAGTTTTTCGTTCGTAAAAACGTAAATGCCAAAGGCTTTAGTTGAATAAAGATCCTGTAATTTTTCAGGATCCATGCCTCTGGCCATTTCGCTGGCATCGGTAAGCTCCTTGTGTTTTTGGCTAAGTAGTTGAGAAGCTTGTTTAGAAAGATCCGCGGGTGTTTTAGTGCCGCTTATATTGATATAAAATGAGCTAAGAAAAAGGGCTATAACCAGGTAAAGCAAAAAGTATTTGTTTCTCAGGAGGGTCATTATTATCCCAAATGTACATATAATTTGGTCTAGAGATGCGAAGTGATTTTTCATCAAGACGATGAATAAAAATCAAGGCGTAGCAATAGTTACGGAGCGGTTTTTTGAAAAAGTATTGATAAAAAAGGATGAGTAGATTGGACTAAATTAAATGAACTTTTGGGATTACTACAAATTAACAATATTTCCTTGTAAAAGCCATATTTCTGTGAACTTTAGGGGGTTTAGAGTGTATTGTCTCTATACGGGGCTTATCGAGTAAAAAATATTTTTTTGAAATAGGGTTAAACCCATGCCTATTTCCTATTATTTTTGTATTTTCAGGTTTTTAATTATGGCACGCGAAACTAAAACAACAGCAAAGCAACCCGCCTTACCGGAGTTGAGTACAAAATTCACTTATTTCCCATTCCTTAACCAAAAGTTAGCCGCTATTATTATCGGTATTATTGGTTTTACGTTCTATATCACCTCTATCAATGGTGAGTATGCGTTGGATGATGGTATTATTATTCACCAAAACGATCACGTTCTAAAGGGATTCAGAGGTATTCCTGATATTTTAACCAAAGATGCTTACGAAAGTTTTTATCGCAGAATGTGCGCTACCGATCAGCTAGCTGGTGGTCGTTACCGTCCATTATCAGTAGTAAGTTTTGCGGTTGAGCAACAATTTTTAGGAGCGTACAGGAGCGGATTATATATGCAAGTGCGAGATCTTAACCAAAATAATACTTTAGATGATAAACCCGTGCCCCACACATCAGATTGTGGGCGGCCGGAAGTAAATTATGAATTCAACGATTACGTTGATGCCAATAATGATGGCGTTGTGCAAGGTAACGAGTGTTACAGTTGCTGGGATTTGAATAAGAACTTTAAAAATGAGTTCGACGAAGATCTTAATGTCGACGGAATTTTTAATGAGGTAGATTGCCAGGTGTATAGCGCAAAAGTTCGACACTTTAATAATATTTGGACATTCGCCTTAGGCTGCGTGTTCTTGTATTTGGTATTTGCCAAATGTTTTTTCCGAAAAAATCCGGATCTGGCATTTTTAGCAGCATTATTATTTACAATGCATCCAATTCACTCAGAAGCTATTGCCAATGTAAAAAGTCGCGACGAGATATTCTCGTTAATATTCGTCTCGCTCACCTTCCTCTATTCCTTTAAATACATAGAAACCAAAACCTGGAAAGATCTCTTCTGGGCCAGCTTTATGTTCTTGCTCGCTGTGCTTTCAAAAGAATACGCGGTATTCCTTTTATTCTTATTACCATTAGCGGTTTACACATTTACCGAAAACGGAGTAGATCTTGAAGAGTTTTTTAAAAGCAAACTGGCCTTGCGGATTTTAGCTGTAATCATTGCAGCGCTACTCACTATTGCTTTGCATAAATTAATTATTGATAATATTTTTAACGGATCTAAGGGGTTTAAACGTTTAATAAGTTTTATTATTCTGATTGTGTTATCATATTTAGCTGTTCAACAAGCCAATGGAACACAAAGAATGAAAGGGCTGAAAGATTATCCGTTTATGAAAGAGTTTTGGAGCTTAATGATTATTAGTGTTGTATTTATATTTTGTTCGGCAATCATGTTATACATTAAATCGGAGTTTGATACGAATGCTAGACCAGGAAGCAGACCAACAAAAGGTTACTGGTTTTTCCCATTCTTGTATTTAATAGTAGTAGGCTTATTATTCAGTAAACGGTTTAGAGAGGTAAAATTTATTAATCTAATGGGATGGTTAGGCTTTGTAATGTTATTCTATTTAGGCATGCGTTTGATCGCTGTGAAATTAAAACCGGGCGTTCCTGATACTGAAATATTGAACAATCCATATTTGTTGGCAAATGGCGAAGAGCGTTTTGCAACAAAAGGATATGTGCTTTTAAAGTATCTACAGTTATTGGTTTTCCCACACCCATTATCATCTGATTATTCTTTCAAAACAATTCCATATCGCCATTTTACAGATTGGGATTTCTTACTTTCTATTGTTTTGCATATAGCCATGATCATTGCAGGGATATACTACACAATCAAAAAACATATTTTAGGTTTTGCCATAATGACGTACATCATTTTTGCCTTAATGATAGGTAACGTGCTGATGGATATTGGCGCAACCATGGGCGAACGTTTGATATTCCACTCCTCTATTGGTTTCTGTATTGGAGCAGCTTATGTTATTCTTAAAGGATTTGATAAGTTAGGAAGTATACAATTGAATTTACGCCGTACTGCTTTGGCTACAATTGTTTTGGTAGTTGGATTTTTATTTGGCTGCAAAACTTGGGAGCGTAATTTTGATTGGAAAAACGATGTAACCTTATTCTTGAAAGACGTTAAAACAATGCCACACTCGGTGTTAGTATTAGGAAATGCCGGCGCACGGTGGGTTGATTTGGCAGACACAAAAGAAGTTACAGGTATACAAGTTGTGGGTCAGGATTCTACTAAATTCAACGATTATAACGGAACATTGGTTGTAACCGACGAAGAAGTGAAACAAGGTGGATATGCAAATAAACGCGAAGCAGCCTTATATAAAGGTATTGCTTTTTTGAAACATGCTATTGAATTACATCCGCGTTACGTTAACGGTTATTTAAATTTAGGTTTAGCATACTTTAAATTACGCAAGGATTTTGAAGCGCTTTACTTTTGGAAAAATGCAGAACGTTTGTATCCTAACAATCCGTATTTAAGAAACTATTATCAAGTGTATAGTAATGATCTTAAAAATCGCGGCATTGTTGCTTTTAACAAAGGGCATATGGACACGGCTGCTATTGAATACAACAAATGGACAATTTTGGAGCCGGGTAATCCTGAGGCATGGTACAATTTAGGAGGCGCTCTTTTCAACACGCGTAAGTACTTACTGGCTAAACAAGCTTGGGAAAGAACTTTACAGTTAAATCCAAATCATGTACAGGCAAAACAAAATCTTCCAATGGCCACTCAAGTGGTAAATCAAATGATGATGGCTAGCCAACAAGCAACACAACAAGCGCAACCAATAAATTTGAAGTAAGAATATGAAAAAGGTTTTCTTTGGATTTTTTTTAGCAATAAGTTTTTGCATATATGCGCAAAATCCTCAGTTGATCAACACTTTGGAGTTAGAGCCGGGAAGTACCGGCCTTACGAGTAAAAATTTATTCAACGATAGTTTATCCAGCAGTTTTTGCCTCATCATTAAAAATGAGGTAAAAGGTCATAAGCACATGAAACATAGCGAGCATGTGATCGTTCAAAGTGGAGAAGGGGTAATGCGTTTAGGCGATAAAGAATTTACTATTAAAGAAGGAGATGTTATTTTTATTCCAAAAGGCACTGTGCATTCGGTTATTGTAAAAGGTAAGAAGCCATTGAAAGTGCTAAGCATTCAATCTCCTTATTTTAATGGAGACGACCGCGTGATGGTGGAATAAATGAGTATAAAGATCGTTACTATAACTCTTTCGCCTTGTCTTGATAAAAGTACAACTGTAGAAAAATTTGTTCCCGAAAAAAAACTGAAATGCTCCTACCCCATGTTTGAAGCGGGAGGTGGAGGCATTAATGTTTCGCGCGCTTTGCGCAATTTTAAAACAGATTCACTTTGCATTTATATTTCAGGAGGTTATACCGGAAAAATTTTAAACAACCTTGTGTATCATGAGCAATTGAGCGCAGCGCCTGTAGCGAGCAGTGCCTATACTCGCGAAAATTTTATTGTCTTCGAAAATCAAACGCATTTGCAATTTAGGTTTGGAATGCCTGTAAATCCTGTTACTAAAAACGAATGGCAAGCGGTAATTACAAAATTAAAAAAAGTAAAGGCAAAATATTTGGTTTTAAGTGGAAGTGTTTGGCCAAATATAGATAAAGAATTTTTTACGGAATTACACAAGTACATCAAAAAAAATAAAGTAAACTTTGTAGCAGATACTGCAGGAAACGCTTTACAGGAGGTGTTAAAAACGGGCGCATTCCTCATTAAGCCAAATCAAAACGAGTTCTCGCAATTGTTTGGGAAAACGCAATTAAATGCCAAGCAAATTGTTGCAAAGGCAAAACAAATGGTAAAAAAGGGAGTTGTGCAAAATGTTCTGGTTTCGCTTGGAGGCGAAGGTGCTGTTTTGATAAATAAAAATGAAGCCTTGCAATTTGTTCCGCCCAAATTGAAAATAAAAAGTACAGTTGGTGCCGGTGATACTATGGTAGCCGGTATCGTTTACCAATTACATAAGGGGCAAACAGTTTCTGAAGCGGTAAAATTTGGAGTGGCTTGTGGTTCGGCAACTACCATTAACTCAGGAATGCAATTAGGAACATTGAGTGGCGCCAAAAAATTATTGGGCTGCATTAAAATTGAAAAACTATAAATGTTGTCGAAAAAAAGACTAATGATAATTAGTTTGATAGTGAGTATTATTTTACTTGTGGTTAAATTTTTGGCTTATTTTTTAACCCACTCTAACGCCATTTTAACCGACGCCGTTGAATCGATTGTAAATGTGGCGGCAGGATCTTTTGCGCTGTTTGGGATTTATTATGCCAGCAAGCCGGCAGATGAGGATCATCCTTACGGACATGGTAAGATCGAATTTTTTTCTTCGGGGTTTGAAGGAGGAATGATAACCATTGCCGGAATGGGAATGATGGCGAAAGGAGTTTTCGCTTTTTTCCAAAAGGAAGAAGTGCATTCACTTGATCTTGGAATTTACCTAACGTTAGCAGCAGGAAGCATAAATTATTTAGTGGGATTCTTCATCAAGAAGAAGGGCAGAGAAGGGCATTCAGACCTAATGATTGCCAGCGGTAAACATTTGATAAGTGATGCGATCTCAAGCGCGGGATTGGTGATAGGATTGGCCTTAGTATATTTTACAAAGATCATTTGGATAGATTATGCGGTGGCTGTTTTATTTGGCGGATATATTACTTTTTCGGGGTTTCGTATTTTGAAAGAATCGGTATTCAATCTTTTAGATCAGGTTGATCACGATAAGATCGATCATGTGATAAGTATTTTAAATAAAAACCGAAGAGATAACTGGATCGATATTCACAATTTGAGGATATTAAAATATGGATCTGTTTTACACGTAGATTGCCATGTAACATTGCCTTGGTATAATAATTTACAAAAAACGCACGATGAAATTGATGCGATAGAAAAATTAGTGAGCAAAGAATCGTCGCACGACATTGAATTTTTTATTCACGCCGATCCTTGTTTACAAATTTCATGTGCTATTTGTCAGGTAAAAAACTGCCTTGAACGCAAACACGAATTTGTAAAAAAACTAACTTGGGGATTAGATAATGTTCTTCCCGACCGCAAGCATCAGTTGTAAATTTTAAAACGGCACCCCTGCTGTTCCACCGGTTCCTAAGTTATCTGAATATTCAGGTTGAATAGAAATGATAGGGATCTTAGCTGTGTGAACGATCTCGTGATCATAGGTACTTAAAATACCGCGCGCGCCATCTAATTTTTGATCGGTCATGGTAACGATCATATCGTTCTTATGTTTCTTGGCAAAGCTGATGGTTTTGCTTACGCGATGATTTGTTTTATCGATAAAGTGTTCGCAAAGCACGCCTTTCTTTTCGCAAAGAGCAGCAATTTGTTTAGCAATTATTTCCAATTTAAATTTATCTGCCTTTTCATCTTCGTCGTAAATACCTAATACAGTTATTTTTGCGCTAAATGCTTTAGCTAAAGAAATTACATAATTTACTTTTTGACGCGAGTGTTCTGAAAAGTCGATCGGCATTAAAATATTTTGATAACCCTTTTTGCTCACCAGATCTTTAATGGTCATTACAGGAACCGGTGCTTTAGTAATAAGGCGGTAAGCTGTGCTTCCAAGGAAAAGATCAGATTTTGAATCTTTACCTTGAGTTCCCATTATGATCAAATCAATTTTATTTTCTTCTGCTAGATTTACAAGTTCAGTTGTAACGTTTCCGGTAGAAACTATAGTTCTAGGAGTGATGCCATATTCTTTACGAATTTTTGCGGCAGCATCGCCTAGTCGCTCGTTTACCATATCAACCACCACCTTATTGGTTTTCAGTTTCATCAGTGGTAAAATAATATCTACCAATTCAGATTTATTAATCACATGCACCAAATAAAGATCGGCTTTAAGGAGTGATGCAATAAATGCAGCGTGACTAACCGCTTTGTTTGCGTTTGCCGAAAAATCATAAGGCAACATTATGCGTTTTACTTTAAAATTTATCATGGTTTAGAAATTTAAATTAATGCTATGAACTTTTGTGAGGGCTAATTTACTTGTTTTTTCGGTCAAAAAAAATCATTGCTAAGTACTTTATACCTTTTTGTACCCCTCCAGGTTATCAATTCCCCAGTTCTTTAACTCTTCTGCGCTCCAAAGGCTTGGAAAGAAAATGCGACGTTGGTATTTTGGATGCATATATTTATGCCAATCACTGCCGCCCGTTGCTTCGGCTTTTTTTGGTCCGCTATCTAAGTATTTTGCGGCTGCGTTATAGTGATTCATTACCCATCCAATATTTACGGTATGATCGTAATGACGCATGGCATTAACTAGGTCGTTATTATTTTTTTCGTTCTCTGGTAATGTTTTATATTTAGTATAAAGGTTAATAGTATTGTATTCTTCCATTTTTCCTAGGAAGAAATGCTTGTATTTATTTTCGAAGTTCTGCAACAAAGGGTTTTTCTTTCCGGTAGCATGATCTTTCCCTGCTGCTTGCCAATAGAGGTGTTCAAACGCGTGTTCGTAAGGTGTGTTACGATCAATGGTAGCGCGGAAACGAAAATCGATGAGGTTAATTAATTCGGTAGAACCAAATTCTATTAATCGGTATTGCGCACTTTGAAAACCGCTTGCCGGCGTTAACGTATTTCTAAATTTCATGTATTGATCAACATCCATTCCGTCGCCCATGATAGTGAACGAATTGGAAAGCATATCAAAATATCTACTAATGCGACCTAAATGCTTGGTGAATTTTGGAGCAGCAATATTTTCGGAATGCGCTACTTGGCCCATCTCCCATAAGATCATTTTAAACAAGATCTCATTTATTTGATGGTACATAATAAATACCATTTCATCAGGTAAAGTTGTGCGTTGAATTTGTAAACCTAAAAGCGCTTCGGTTTGTATATAATCCCAATAGGTTATTTGCTTGGCCCACACCAATCCATCCATATGTATATTAACATCTTGATCAATTGCTTTGTATTTTTCGGCTAAGCGTTCAACTAATTTTTCCTGTGCTTCGTTCATATTCGTATGTTTAATTTTTTATTTTCTCGCCAAAAGATCGGTGAATGAATTGATCAATGTTCTCAGGGCTTGTATCGCTAGTGATATTGTTTTGTATAATAAGATCAAGAATAATTCGATCTTGTTCTTTTCCTTTATTTAGCGCTACATTGTATTCAACATCGCTGAAAGAAACCATTGAATACATTGGGAAATAATTTCCGGGATATAATTCAGCCATGCGTCTTTCTACTTTTTGTTGAAGTAAAAAAACCGGATCAGTAACTTTATCGCGCATAACAATATAATTGAGCATCGACAGATCCTGAACGGCATCTCCGTTGGGTTTTCTGATGATCTCATATTCTTTAAACACTTCAGTCCAATTCTCTTTGTGTTTTTTCATTAACGAAAATAGAACAGAGCAATCTTCAAAGCCGGCATTCATTCCTTGTCCAAAAAACGGAACTGTTGCATGCGCAGCGTCTCCCATCAAAGCGGCTTTTCCATTTGTCCAAGGAAAACAGCGAATAATTGCCAATGATGAAAGTGGATGATCTTCCCAAGCATCAGCAATGTTTGGCATCATTTCAAAGAAATTTGGAAAAACAGTCATAAAGAAATTATTTACTTTTTCTTTTGACGTAAGATTATTAAAACAATGTTCGTGGTTTTCGAATGGCATAAATAAAGTACAGGTAAATGAGCCGTCGAAATTTGGTAGTGCAATTAGCATGAAGCGCCCGCGTGGCCAAATGTGCAGTGTGTTCTTATCTAATTTATAACTACCATCCGCATTTGCCGGCAATAAAATTTCGCGATAACCGTCTTCAATATAATTTTGACTATATGTAAAGCGATCAGTTTTTTGAAAAGCATTATAACGAAGGGAAGAAAAAGCGCCGTCGGTTCCAAATACAATGTCGGAAGTATGTTCACTTAGTTTTCCTGTTTCTGTATTTTTTAAATGAACGGTTCCATTTTTAAGATCAGCACCAACGCATTCTTCACTAAACTTAATTTGCGTATTTCCTTCGCGCTCGGCAATATCCATCAACTTGCGATTGATATCGCCACGAGAAACTGAATAGATAGCTTGATTATTTATGCCGTAGGGTTGGTAGGTTTTTTTTCCATCCAGGGCGTGCATGGTTCTTCCGTACATAGGAATTGAGATCTTACGGATCTCATCGCCAATTCCCATTTCATCCAAAGCTTTCCAGCCGCGAAACGACATGGCTAGGTTAATGGATTTTCCGGCCGAGATCTGTGCTTTACGCATATCTGTGCGGCGTTCGAACACATTTACCTTATAGCCTTGTTTTGATAAATAAACTGCCCATAAAGAACCTACTAAACCCGAACCTATGATTGTTGCCTGCTTCATATACTATCTTCGTAAATAGCGCAACATGCGCTTGTAATTAATACTGTGAAATTAAAGGATTTGCAGGGCTTTAAAAAATAAAACTTCATGAGAAATATCACTTTTTCTTTGCTAAATTACCAATATTGTAACCACATACTTTATTCATCACGCACTCAGTGCATTTTGGATTGGTTGGTCTGCATATCTCTCTTCCTAAGAAGGAAATGGCCATTCCTAATTCTCCCCAATCTTTTTCGGAAGTAAGTTCCATTAATTGTTTCTCAATTTTTTTTGGATCTGTTCCGCTTGCTATACCAATTCTTGGAGCTACGCGCACTACATGCAGATCAACAACAATACCAACGGCTTTTACGCCCGATTCGCGCATGATCACATTGGCCGATTTTCTTCCAATGCCAGGCAATTCAGTTAATTCCTCCATGGTAAGCGGAATATTTTTATCAGTTTTTATTTTTGAGGCAAGATCTAAAAGCCATTTTGTTTTATTTCCAAAATTGCGAACCTTTCCAATGTATTGATATAATGTTTCTGCATCAGCTCTGGCTAAAGCTTCCATATTAGGAAACGCTTTAAAGAAAGTAACGGCAACTTCGTTAATGTGTTTATCAGAATCTTGTGCAGATAAAATAACCATGATCACTAATTGATAAGTGTTCTTATGATCAATTGGATGTTTTTTTTCTTTATACTTTTTAATGAGAGGTTTAAGATCTTCGCTCCAATTTGTTTTAGCCATGTCATCGTTTTTAATAAAAGTACAAATTAGAAATAAAGATAAGAGGCTGTAAAACCTCAAAATCAGATGAATTGACGTTAAAATCTAAAAACTAAAGAAAAGATGTGGATGGATGGTTAACTCGTCTTTTTTCTAAATCAATTAGGTCGTTAAATAACTCAAAATTGGCTACATAATACATGTGCTCGTCTATTTGGTAATAGTATAAGCCAAAATGAAGAAAATGGCCAAATGAACTTATGGATTAGCGAATGAATATTAATGCTTAGCAGGCATCACTAAAACAGTAAAAAATGAGATCCCAAAAGCCTTGAAACGCCCGATATACTTGATAACTGGAGGTTCACACCTGAGTCTTCGCAAGATCTTTTTGTTATATTTATAGAAGTAAGTAACTAATTAGAATCAACGCATTTTCGAGTTTTATGAATAGAAGAATTATTTTTTTGTTAGCATTAAGTTTATTTGGACTTAACACTGCACTTTTTGCACAGGCCATCATTTGCCCTTCGGTAAATGCTCAAATTGGAACCGGACCAAGCACCACAATTTGCCAGGGTAATTGCGCGGTTTTAACTGCGAGTGTTTTACCAATAAAGGAAACCACAACGTATAGTGTTGGAAGTATTCCTTTTGCGCCGCAGCCAACCGTTGGAGCAACAACTATTGTGCTAAGTGATGACTCCCAAGGCGGGCCATATCCCATAGGATTCAATTTTTGTTTTTTTGGAAACACATATAATCAGTTCTACATTGGATCTAATGGCTGGGTTGGTTTTACTGCGGGTCAAACCAACGCATTTACCTCGGCTGCTATTCCAAGCGCAGCATTCAACGTTCCTCGTAATTGTATAATGGGCCCTTGGCAAGATTGGCATCCTGGAATTGGAATAGGCCCTTACATCTCATACAGAACTATTGGCGTGGCACCTTGCCGTGCGCTTGTTGTAACCTGGTATAACATTCCGATGTTTTCGTGTACCACAACTTTTGGAAATTTTCAAATTATTTGTTACGAAACAACCAATATTATTGAAAATCATCTCACCAACAAGCCTAATTGTTTGGCTTGGGCAGGAGGAACATCAGTACAAGGTATTCACAATTTACCAGGAACTATTGGCATCGCAGTTCCGGGAAGAAACTCAACAGCATGGACAGCCGTTAACGAGGGCTGGAGATATACACCAAATGGTATCCCAACATTTACGATCAGTTGGGTTGGTCCATCAGGTCCTATTGCAACAGGATCTCAAGTAACAGTTTGTCCTCCTGCAACTGCAGTTTATACTGCAAATGCCACACTTGGAGGATGTATTGGTAGCACAAGTTTAGGCGGAACTGTTCAGGTGGTTGTTCAGCCTTCGCCCACTATCACCGCAAATTCAGCAACAGTTTGTGCCGGAACCGGAACAACTTTGGTAGCTGGAGGTGCAACTTCTTACACATGGCAACCTGGTAATATTTTCGGACCAACTGCATCGTTTACCCCTGCGGCAACATCAGTTTATACGGTTTACGGAACATCTGCTATTGGTTGTTTGGGTTTTCAAACAGTAACAATCACGGTAAGTCCTCAACCAACAGCTACGCCTGGAAGTAATAGTCCTATTTGTGTTGGAGGAACACTCAATCTAACATCTAATGCAGCGGCGAGTTATACGTGGACAGGACCAAATGCATTTACAAGCAATTTGCAAAACCCAAGCATATCACCAGTTACGGCAGCGGCGGCAGGAAATTATACGGTGAAAATAACTGCTCCCGGTGGTTGTACAACGCAGGCAGTTATCAATGTTGTCATAAATCCATTGCCAATTATCACGGTTAATAGTCCATCTGTTTGCCCTGGCATGGGAGCTACCTTAAATGCTGGTGGTGCAAGCACGTATACATGGCTTCCGCCAAACGTTGTTGGCTCTTCAGTTACATTTACGCCTGCTATAACAACAGTTTATACGGTTAATGCAACATCAGCCTTGGGTTGTACATCAAGTGCAACATCAACAATAACTATTAACCCTAGCCCCGTTCCTTTACCCGGAAGTAATAGTCCGGTTTGTACAGGTGCAAATATTAATTTGACAGTTAACGCGGCAACTTCATACACATGGAGTGGACCGAACGCTTTCAGTAGTAACTTACAAAACCCAACGATCGCAAATGCCACAACCGTACATGCAGGAAGTTATACTGTGAAAGTTACTAGCGCTTTAGGATGCACGGCACAAGCTGTTGTAGTAGTGGTTGTAAATCTTACACCAACAATCACTGTTGGTAATACAGGACCTTATTGCCCTGGTGCAACCATTCAATTAACGGTTACTGCTGCTAATTCATATACATGGACAGGACCTAGCTCATTCAACAGTAATTTACAAAATCCTACTATTGCAAACAGCACAACGTTAATGACAGGGCCTTATGTAGTAACTGTTACCGCAGTTGGTGGATGTATAAGTACCGGAACAACAAACGTTGTTGTGAATCCTGCTCCACAACCTACTGCAACAAGTAATTCACCAATTTGTTTAAACAAACAAATAAATCTTTTTGTAAACCCTGCTGCAAGTTCGTATACATGGAGTGGACCAAATGCATTTGCAAGTAATGCTCAAAACCCTACAATTGCAACAGCTTCATTAGTTAATGCAGGAAATTACACTGTTACTGTAACAAATGCAGCGGGCTGTACAAGCTCAGCTGTTGTGAATGTTGTAATAAATCCACTTCCTGTAGTTATGGTTAATAGTCCAACTATTTGTGTAGGATCAACATTTACATTAACGGCTATAACAGGAACTGCGTTTGCATGGACAGGACCTAATGCGTACAGCTCTGCATTACAGAATCCGCCATTTGCAAGTGCGCAATCTAGTTTGAGTGGAAATTATACTGTTTTGGTAACCAGCGCGCAAGGTTGCACCAATACGGGGGTTGCTAGCGTATTAGTTGTTGGTCTTCCAACGGTAACCATTGCAGGTAATAATACATTGTGTTCGCAAAACTTTAATGGTTCACCAAATACAACTACATTAACCGCATCAGGTGCTTCAACATTTACATGGACATTACCTGCAGGTTTTTCAGGCAACCCAAATTTAAATACAACACCTCTAGTTGTAACACCTCCTGTAACTTCCACATCACTAGTTGCAACAATGACGGTTGTTGGATCTGCAGGAAGTTGCACAAGCCAAGCGGTTATTCAAGTAACTGTGTATCCAAATCCAACCATTACTGCAACAAGTGGCAGTATGTGCGCGGGAACACAAGTTACGCTAACAGCAAGCAATGCTACAACATATACATGGACGCCAAGTGCAACCTTAAATACACCAAATGGCCCAAGCGTAATTGCAAATCCAACTGTAACAACAGTGTATAGTATTATAGGCGGAAGCGTTGGTTGTAATAGCCAATCACAAAACGCAACGGCAAGCGTTGTTCCAAATCCAACTGTAACAATCAATCCAAATCCTGCATTAATTTGTTTAGGAAGCTCGGTTAACTTAACAGCGAGTGGCGCAACAACGTATAGCTGGAGTCCGAACATTGCGTTAACTACAACGTTAGGCCCAAACACAACTGCAAGTCCAACTATAACTACAACATATTCTATTATAGGTTCGCAAGCAACGTGTACAAATTTAGCAACCATACAAGTTTCAGTAATTGGTTTACCAACGGTGAGTATTGTTGGAACAAACACCTTATGTTCGCAAAACTTTAATGGTTCACCAAACACTACCACATTAACAGCGAGTGGCGCGGGAACATATGTATGGACATTACCTGCAGGATTTTCAGGCTCACCAAGCTTAAGTAGTAATCCATTGGTGATCACTCCTCCTGTAACATCAGTTCCAATTGTTGCAACAATGACAGTACTGGGCACAGCAGGATCTTGCACAAGCCAAGCGGTTATTCAAGTAACTGTGTATCCAAATCCAACCATTACTGCAACAAGTGGCAGTATGTGCGCGGGAACACAAGTTACGCTAACAGCAAGCAATGCTACAACATATACATGGACGCCAAGTGCAACCTTAAATACACCAAATGGCCCAAGCGTAATTGCAAATCCAACTGTAACAACAGTGTATAGTATTATAGGCGGAAGCGTTGGTTGTAATAGCCAATCACAAAACGCAACGGCGAGTGTTGTTCCAAATCCAACGGTTACCGTATTACCAAACCCTGCCGTAATTTGTTTGAATCAAGCAATAAATCTTACAGCAAGTGGAGCTACTAATTATACATGGACACCTAACATTGCATTAACAACTACAAACGTTGCAAACACAACAGCAAACCCAACAGTAACAACAACGTATTCGGTTATTGGTGAAGCGTTAACCTGCACACATGTAGCAAATATTACGGTGAGTGTTTTACCACTTCCTACAATCACAATTGTACCAAGTAGTCCAACATTGTGTATGAATAATTTTAACGGCTCACCAAACACTGTTTCGTTAACAGCAAATGGTGCTGCAAGTTATACGTGGGGACCAATTATGGGTTTAACCACAAACACACTTAACGGATCAATGATCATTGGAACTTCTAATGGCGCAGCAATTGTAACAGGAACGGTTATAGGAGCCAACGGAACATGTACAAATATTGGTACGTTCACATTGAACGCTATTCCAAATCCAACCATTTCAACAACCAGTGGAAGTATGTGTGTGGGAACAAGTGTGAACTTAACAGCGAGCAATGCTACAACGTATACATGGACGCCAAGCGCAACATTAAATACACCAAATGGACCAAGTGTAATTGCCAGTCCTGCTGTAACAACAGTATATAGTATTATAGGCGGAAGCGTTGGATGTAATAGTCAAACACAAAATGCAACAGCAAGTGTGGTTGCAAATCCAACAGTAAGTATTGCGCCAACAACGCCAACTATTTGTTTTGGCAACTCGATCAACTTAACTGCTAACGGTGCTAATAATTATACATGGAGCCCGAACATAGCTATTACGTCAACAGTAGGAAATGTTGTAACGGTTAATCCAACGGTAACAACAGTATATACAATAATTGGAGAAGCGGCAACGTGCACAAACACCGCTGCGCAAACAGTAACAGTTGTACCACTTCCAATTATTACTATTGCCTTGAATAGTCCAACCATGTGTATGAATAATTACAACGGTTCTGTGAATCAAATCACAGTAACTGCAAGTGGTGGTACATCTTATAACTGGACTGGATTTAACGGAGTAGCTGCAAGCAGCAACGTAGGTTCTCCAATTGTTGTTACAGCTATACTAAATATTCCGCTTGGAACAGGAACAGTAATAGGAGCGGTAGGTAATTGTACAAACGGTGCAACATTTAGTGTTATTGCAGCACCTAATCCTATCATTTCAGTTCCATCAGTTAGTGTTTGTCAAGGAAAGAGTGTAATGCTAACTGCAAGTGGCGCTCAAACATATCAATGGTCACCACCAACAAATTTAAATTCGGTAGTTGGAACAACAGTAATGGCTAATCCAAATAACACTGCCGTTTACAGTGTGATCGGTTCTAGTATTAATTGTCAAAGCCCTACAGAAACTACAACAGTAACCGTTGTAGCAAATCCTGTGATCGTAATTGCTCCGGTAACACCAACTATTTGTGCGGGAAGCGCAATTGGCTTAACGGCATTTGGCGCTAATAATTATACTTGGAGCCCTGCGGTAAATATTAATACACTTAATGGAAACTTTGTAATTGTTACACCAACTGTAACAATGAATTATATTGTAGTTGGAGAAGCTGCAACATGTACATCCGTAGCAGTTCGCGAAGTATCAGTGATCCCATTACCGGATCTTCAAGCAATATCTGATAAAACAGTGATCTGTATAGGAGATAAGGTTACTATTAACGCTAACGGCGCACTTAATTATACGTGGACACCAACATTTGGATTAAGTAGCGGCACAAGTAATTTTGTAGTAGCAAGCCCAACCGTTTCTACGCTTTATACATTGATAGGAACGAACGGGGTTTGTACAAAAACGATCACTTACGGAATTACTGTAATGACTCGCCCTATTTTGAACTTGATGACCACCAACAAAAAAATATGTAAAGGTGGAAGTGCAATGATCATTGTATCAGGTTGCCAAGGTTATTTATGGCATCCAACTTCTGACTCAACAATACTTGCAAGTAATACTACAACCAACACTACAAGTATGGTTGTTACACCAACCGCTAATATGAACTATACCATTACCGGATTTAATTCTTCAGGGGCATCGGCGTGTCCTTTCTCTAAAGAAATATTAGTTGAGGTTGTTCCTACAATTACACCGGGTGTGAGTTTTAGCGCTACAATTTGTGAAGGTAATTCAACAAAGTTACAGGCAGAAGGAAGCAACACGTATCAGTGGACGCCGTTTGACGGATTAAGTAATCCAAATATATCTCAACCGTACGCCAACCCTAAGTCAACAACTATTTATACGGTTCGTGTATCTGATGGAGGCTTCTGCGGCGAAACTGCAACGGTGTTGGTTAAAGTAACTCCTCAACCAACGGTTGATGCCGGACCAGATATGATCCTCAATTCAGATGAACCAATGTTCTTGAACGCTAAGGGTACCGGCACATTAACGTGGGTATTTGGAGATAATATTATTTGCCACGTTTGTCCTAACTCACAAGTAACTGCTACCAGAAGCGGTGTATACCATGTTCAAACAACAAACGAATTTGGCTGTACCGCTATTGATGATGTGTGGATAGAAATAACAAATGATTACCCGATTTTCGTTCCAAATTCATTTACACCAAACTACGATGGGCTCAATGATGTGTTCTTAGTTTATGGAGAAGGCATTATTAAATTTGAGATGAGTATCTACAACAGATGGAATCAAAAAATATTCAATTCAAACGATCAAAAGGCAGGATGGGATGGAGAATTCAAAGGAGAGCTTGTGAAGAATGATTCGTATTTGTACATTATAAATTACACAACTTACGATAACAAGAAGCGCCAAAAAATTGGTTATGTTGTGATACTGAAGGAAGACTATTAATTGAAATAAACCCTTTTAATAGTAAACCCTGCTTTATAGCAGGGTTTTTTGTTTTTGTGGAGACAAAGAGATATTCTTATATTTGGTAATAATGATAAGGCCCCTGAAAATATTTTCACTCGTATTATTTGCAGTTACAGCTTTTAATGCTTTTCGTTCTATCCCGGGCGCAGCATTAGGGTTTAATTTACACTAAAAAACATCTGCCGCTTTTTTAATCCTTTTTTACTTTTTTCGGTAGATTTTTATCGCACTATTTTTAAACAAACTCAATATATAACAAGGCTTACAGAGTTTTTGAGGGACGACTATTTAGAAGTTATAAGCAAAAAGCAAACGAATTACTCGAAGAGAAAAACTTGCTTATCGCCACTCAAAAACATTTGGTAGAAGAAAAGAACAAAGAGATAACCGACAGCATCAATTATGCTAAACGTTTACAAAAAGTAATTTTGGCTTCCGATAAAACAATGCGATCTGTATTTGAGCAAAGTTTTATTTTGTATAAACCAAAGGACATTGTTAGTGGCGATTTTTATTGGATATTGCACACCGAAGATAAAACCATTCAAAAAAATACGTTTGCCTTTGCCGCTGCCGACTGCACAGGACATGGGGTTCCGGGGGCCTTTATGAGTATGCTCAACAGTACTTTACTTAATCAAACAGCGTATAACACGGATATTCATACCCCAGCCGATGCGCTTAATTTTTTAAATCAAGAGCTTCCAAAAAATTTACGTTCGCCCGATGATATCGAAAATATTCAAGATGGAATGGACATTGCATTTTGTTTGGTAGATGTAAATAAAAAGATCTTAAAGTACGCAGGCGCAAATAATCCCTGTTGGATCATAAGAGATAACGCATTGATAGAGCTGAAACCAACAAAGCAAGCCATCACCGCGTCTAATGAATACGACAAGAAAAAATTCGGAGATGAAGTATTCACATTAAAAAAGGACGACTGTGTTTATATTTTCACAGATGGGTACGCCGACCAGTTTGGTGGACCTAAAAAAAAACAAGTATAAAACACTAAGTCATCTTTTGCTTTCGATCAATACAGAATCATTTGATAAGCAAAAGGAAATTCTAGAACAACAGTTTATGGACTGGAAAGGCGAGCTAGAACAGGTTGATGATATTTTATTAATGGGGATCAAGATCACCTAAGCATAATTCAGCGCACTCTCAAAAGTTTCCTCATTGCTTTGCATCACCAAAAGTTCCCACCCTTGAGGATATGGCGCTTCCAACAAACTTCCTTTTAAAAGATAAGGGTACATTTCGGCGTAGGTTTGTATTTGATTAGCACTTACTCTGCGGTAAATATGCGAACGGTGTAATTTTTCGGTATGCGATAAGCCGGCCGCTGCCATTAGTTCAACGGCTGCTTTTATAGTTTCTGCTTGGTAATTAGATACACGAACTTTTTTGTCGTTTACATCAAGTCCTTTGTATAGTTTTGGATTTTGAGTTGCAACACCGGTAGGGCAAGTATTTGTATTGCATTCTAAAGCTTGAATGCATCCCAATGATAACATCATGGCACGAGCGCCATTACACATATCGGCACCCAATGAAATATTCTTCACAAGATCAAAACCCGTATGAACTTTGCCCGAAGCAATGATCTTAATATGTTTTTTAATTGCAAATCCATTAAGCGTATCGTATACAAAGGCCAAAGCATCGCGCAAAGGCATACCCACTGAATTGCTAAATTCTAAAGGAGCAGCACCGGTTCCACCTTCGCCACCATCTACAGTTATAAAATCGGCAAACACATTTTGTTTTACCATAGCTTTGCAAATGCTAATGAATTGACTTTTTTGACCAATACATAATTTAAATCCAATGGGTTTGCCATCACTTAGCTCACGTAATCTTTTTATAAAACCAACAAGCTCTAAGGGGCTTCCAAATGCTGTATGATACGGAGGAGATAAAACATCTTTTCCTTTTTCAACCAAGCGGATCTTTGCAATTTCATCAGTTACTTTTGAAGCCGGTAAAATCCCACCATGTCCTGGTTTTGCACCCTGACTCAATTTTATTTCCACCATTTTTACATTTGGTAATTTTGATCGCTCTGCAAATGCATCGTAATTAAAAGTACTATCCGAATTTCGGCACCCAAAATATCCTGTACCAATTTGCCAAATTACATCGCCTCCCGGTTCTAAATGGTAAGGACTCAAACCTCCTTCGCCTGTATTATGTGCAAAGCCACCAATTTTTGCTCCACCATTTAATGCCATAATAGCGTTTTTGCTTAGGCTACCGTAACTCATGGCGCTAATATTAAAAATGCTTGCGTTATATTTTTGTTTACAGTCTGGCCCACCAACCATCACTTTAGGATGATGATCTACTTTGCCATGCGGAAGAGGGGCAATAGAATGATTTAACCACTCGTATCCTGTTTCATAAACATTTAATTGAGTTCCAAATGGCGTTGTATCATTTACCTTTTTTGAACGTTGATAAATTACATTTCTACTTAAGCGATTATAGGGAGCACCATCGGTATCACTTTCAATAAAATATTGATACACTTTTGGGCGCATCCACTCGGCCCACCAACGCATACGGCCAATCACCGGAAAATTATGTTTAATAGAATGTTTAGTTTGGCTAAGATCCATTACACCTAAAACAATGATGGGTATAACTGCAACAAAAGAAAATAGTACCCAATACCAAAAATACCCAAGCACCGCAATGCCGACGCAAATTAGAAGCGATTTAGAAAGGAATTTCCCCATGCGATTTGCGTGATTAGTATATAAATATAGAGATCAGATTATGAATTTACAACATAATTTTCCCCTTACTATATTGGATACCTAAAAGAAGGCCAAATCAGTATAATTTCTTATTTTTGTAGGCTCTTTCCTGGCCCCGTAGTTCAATGCCCGCCCGGCTGACTGGCATAAGAATTTACGAATGGGAAAAACGGCCTCATAGTTCAATGGATAGAACGAGCGTTTCCTAAACGCTAAATCCAGGTTCGATTCCTGGTGAGGCTACAAACGTTCTATGCTTATGTTATTCAAAGTGAAAAAGGCGAGTGTTACTATAAAGGGCATTGCGAAAACCTGAGTGAAAGAATAAAAGAACATAACGCTGGTTATACAAGATCTATAAAAAAGAAGACTCCATATAAGTTGGTGTATTTTTGAAGAATTTACTTTAAGAGTGAAGCGGGCAAAAAAGAGAAATATTTCAAATCAGTAGCAGTAAGAAGGTATTTGAAAGGCATATTGGAAAGCCGGACGGACGGGGATAAAACGAGTGTTTCCTAAACGCTAAATCACAGTTCCATGCCCGAATGAGCATTCGTTCATGCGGGGATTCTGGGCGAGGCTACTAAACTTAATAATAAGGGTTATTTCATAAAATTTTGAGGCGATGGAGAATAAAACAAATTGGCTGAAAAGAAATGAAAAAAGAATCGCTCATATTTCAATAATAACTATTTTTTTAGGATTGATACGTTGTATTTCTGAGTGCTATAGACTTGAGTATATCCTTCAGGATAAATTGACTATCGCTATTATAAAACCTTTTATAATAGGAACTTTAGTATCAGCAATTGGTGTTTTTCTAATGGTAATGTTTTATTTCTTTTCAAAATAGAAATTCGCTTTAGGAATTATAACAATTCTACTAATGCTTTTTGTGAAATATTTTTACATGATTAACTAGTCGTCCCTCAAAAACTCTGTAAGCCTTGTTATTATTGAGTTTGTTTAAAAATAGTGCGAAAAAAGTAAAAAAGGATTAAAAAAGCGTCAGATGTTTTTTAGTGTAAATTAAACCGCAATGCTGCGCCCGGGATAGAACGAAAAGCCTTGTTTAGGGCTTTGCTTAATGTTTGCGCAACGAGTAGGCTTCGCTTTTTCTGCGCAGACCCCGCAGTGCGACAAACATAGCAAAGGACAAACAAGTTTGAAGTGATAGCCCGATTAGGCGCCCAAATAATAAAAAATACTTTTTGAGGTTCGACTAACTAGAAGGTGATTTTTATCCCTAAAGCATTGTGGCAAAATTTCGTTGAATATTTCTTGGTGACCTTTGGTTTTGGCGATTTTGACTTATTGATCCTAGAATTGTTTTTTAGGCCTTATCACTTTTAATAAAGCTTTTTAGAACCTATTGCCCCTCTTACTTTTTTCCTTTAATCCTCTATGATGAGAACCACCGGATTTATTTCCACAACCTTGTTTTGAACTTCCTCCTTGCAGTATTTCTGTTTACTGTAGTATTGACCCAAAAAACCAACACTCTTAACTGACAAGCAATAGTGTAACTTATTTATAAAATTTTATAACATTTTATTAAGGTAGTATACCAACCTTTGTTATATGAAAAACTACATTGTAACACTTCTTAATAGGATCGACGCTAAAAGGAACAGGATATTAATTTTAGTATTAGTAATTTTGCTAGTTCAAAAAGGAATTGGACAATCGTCAGCAATTAAGTATGGCGTTAGCATATCAAGATCCTCAAGTGGTAATAGCTTCGGACCGTTTTATAATCCGGGCGCAATTGTTAAGGTACGAAATAACCAGTTTGAACTTGCTGCAAATATTCAACAAAGAAACACAAGATTTTCGGGCGCTCAATTTACACATGAATATATTTATTTTGGAGGCGATGAAGCTGTTGAAGAAAAAACACAACTTTTTGTTTTTTATAATATGAAATTGATAACAAATGCGAGTTTAAATAGAAGAAACGCTTATATGGAAAGAAGAAATTCTCCGGAAAGCAAAGTGAATTTTGATAACTTGAGATTCACTACAATGGAAGCTTATATAGGTTTCGGGTTGAAGTTGAAGTTAACCGAACACTTAAAACTGGCTAGCCTTATTGGCATTGGAGCATGGAGTACATTATCGGGAGAAAGCAACCTCCTATGTAGAGATTACAAAAGCATGAGTTTAACTTTAAAAATCGGCGTTAGTTACTTGATTCGATAATGAATAAATGAAACCTGAGCTTCTCCATTTGAAGTTACAATATAAGGGTACTTAGGAAAGGTTCTTGTAATAGGTTTGTTTTAAAAGTGGCTCAATAAATAACACATAAACTATTATTGTAAAAATTTATGTATTACGGAAATACCTTTTTTAAACCTTGATTTACATGAGTAGCAATTCTCCAACGCAGTTGAAAACTGAATATTGCGACTAAAGCTGCCGGTGCCATCACCCTGGTTACAACTTAATATAATTATTCTGTTCTGAAAGAATTCAAAAATACAATGAATTTTATTCCAAATCCCCGAAGAAGCACTTTGATATGGAGGCGGTCAGAATTATAGTATTAAATTCAAAATCACCAGGCGTATTGAGGCCGCACGATCACCTATGGCAAATTATGTTAAAGCTGTGAGTGCTTATGTATTGAAACATGAACAAATCGGATGCAAGAAAACTACGTCATTACGGAAATAAAACGGCAGAGTGTACTTTGTTGACTTCTTAGATTTTTTAAACCTAATGTCATTTCGAGTAAAAAGATTTCCTCGGCCACTTATCCAGAAGCCCTTCCACTCCCTGCCTAACCGACAGGCAGGCTCAAGGTGCCAGCAGTTTTCTGTTCGAGTAATTTTGCCCGCCTCTTACAAATCCCGATAGCTATCGGGAGTATCGAGAACTGACTAGTGAAGTTTATTTTTTTGATTTTCTGCTGCCAGGCTAGCGCCCAAATAAAAAATACACACCTACCACCTTTAACCTATTTCTGGAGTATACTTCTTTTTTAAAACATGTGATATGTATAAACATTACCCACATCCATACAACAATTCCACTTTTTATTATCATCAAATTTGTAAGGTGAGCAATTATTGATCACCTCTAAAAACAAAGTATATGGCAACTCAAGGAATGAATTTATTTATCGTTGACGATAATAAATTATTGGTAGCAGATCTTCGTAATTATCTTCAAAACAGATTTGGGGTTAGTTTGAATATAACAACATTTAATGACGGCGAAAGTTGTTTAAAAAAAGTGGATAAAGAAACTCAAATTGTTATCCTCGATTATTTTATGGAAGGCAAAAATGGTTTAGATACACTTAAATGCATTAAAGAAATTAACCCGGAAACTGAGGTTATAATGCTTTCTTATAATGAAGATGTTGCATTAGCTATTGAATCGTTTCGTAGTGGAGCAAAAGACTATGTTATAAAAGGCCAGGGTGCATGGAGAAAGATAACAAAACTTGTTAATTTAATTATTACCGAACCAATTATGTTAATTGTAAGAGAATTTGGCGTTTCAAAATTTATGGCCATATTCCTTTTAACCTTTGTAACCCTAGGAACAGTGGTGCTCATAACGTTGCACATGATGAAGTAAGCACGGTTTATTTGATAAGCGCTCACTGTTAGGTACTTAGCGTTTTTTTTATTCTTTTTACTGAATCTAAAAGTGTGATTTATATAACAGTTAGCAATTTTAATATAACCCAAACAAGGCTTAATACTGCTATCTTTATATATAATGAATTTTAACAAACAGTTGAAAGATGTATTGTGTTATTTATTAATACTCATTTAAAAAATCAATAATTTAAATGCAAAACAACAATGATACAAAGGAGTTAGAAAAATTTAAATCACACATTGTTGTTGAGATTCTGGAATATTTACCAAGCGCCCTTGAAAAGTTTAAAATGCTCTCTACAGTTATAAAAAGTGGTTACGAAAATTAAATTAATTAAACGTTTAAAATAAATTTGAAACTCTACATTAAATATATGGTTAGCATTCGCTGCAAAATGGTAGTGAAAGAAGTTCTAAAAAACCTTGGACTACATTTTGTTGTAGTTGATTTGGGGGAAGTAGATATTATGGAAGATCTTTCTGAAAAAGGATTAAAGGAATTAGATACCGCATTGAAAATATCGGGACTCGAATTAATGGACAATAAGAAAGCGGTATTAATTGAGAAGATTAAGAACGTGATTATCGATATGGTTCATTATTCTGATGAAGTGCCTAAAGTAAATTATTCGGATTTTATTAGCGAAAAATTACAGCACGATTATACATACCTCTCTAATATTTTTTCGGAAGTGAAGGGAATTACCATACAACAGTTTATTATTGTTCATAAAATTGAACGCATAAAGGAATTAATCATTTACGACGAACTTACTATTTCGGAAATTGCCTGGAAAATGAATTACAGTAGTGTAGCACATTTGTCAAATCAATTTAAAAAAATTACCGGCCTTTCGCCTTCTCATTTTAAAGCATTAAAGGATAAAAAGAGAAGCCCTATTGAAGAAATCGGAAATTCAATAATGTAAACTCGATGTCAACAAAAACCACACAAAAAGAAGATTTCGACCAACTTGTTGAATATGAAAAGAAAGGAATCCTTTCCTCGCAAATTATTGAGTCATCAGATCTGGCCATAAAAGTAAAAACACTTGAGGGAATCATTACGTCCTGGAATCGCGGTTCAGAAAAAATTTATGGGTATAAAGACACGGAGATAATTGGTAAGCATGTTAATATTCTTACCCCACTTAATGAACAGAATAGTCGTCACGAGTTATCAAGGCGGATAAGTGAAGGGCACGTTATCCCTCGTCACATAACTAAAGGCATAAGAAAGGATGGCGTGGTTATTGATCTTTCAATTCATCTCTCACCTGTTAAAGATGAAAAAGGAAAAGTAATCGGTATTGCAACTATTGATAAGGATATAACAGAATTAGCGGCGGCGAATAAAGAACTTGATTTTCAAAATCAAGAAAAAGGAAAGCGCGCCGATGAGTTGGATATTGCTAATAAAGAATTGATATTTCAAAACGAGGAGAAAGAAAAGCGAGCAGCAGAATTAGGTATTGCTAACAAAGAATTAGCTTTTCAAAACGATGAAAAAGAAAAACGGGCAAATGAATTAATCGCCGCGAACATAGAACTTGCTTTTCAAGACAAAGAAAAGGGTAAAAGGGCAGACGAGTTATTTATTGCCAATAGGGAACTTCTATTTCAAAATGAGGAAAAAGGAAAACGGGCTGATGAATTAGTTGTTGCGAATAAAGAACTCGATTTTCAAAATAGAGAGAAGGGTAAAAGGGCAGATGAATTAGATATTGCAAACAAAGAGCTTTTGTTTCAAAATCAGGAGAAAGAAAAACGTGCTGAGGAGTTATACATTGCAAACAAAGAATTAATTTTTCAAAACGAAGAAAAAGAAAAACGTGCTGCTGAATTAGTTTTAGCCGACATTGAGCTTGATTTTCAAAAGGAAGAAAAACATAAGCGTGAAATTGAAAACAGAGAGCTTGAGGCATTCAGTAATTCCCAAAAGCTAGCCTCGCAATATGCAAGAAGTTTAATTGAAGCATCTGCTGATCCTTTATTTACAATAAGTCCGTTAGGAAAAATTACAGACATGAATCAGGCCACAGCAAGGGTAAGAGGACTATCGCGTGAGCAATTAATTAATTCTGATTTTTTCGAGTGTTTTACTGAACCCGATAAAGCCCGAGCAGTTTACGAACAGGTATTTGCAAAGGGCTTTGTTGTAGATTACCCGCTCACCATAAAAGATCATAAGTTTACAGATGTGTTATTTAATGGATCTGTTTATAAAGATGATAGAGGAAATGTAGTTGGCGCAGTTTTAGTAGCAAGAGATATTACCGATCAAAAAAGAAATGAAAAAGAATTAACTGAAGCAAAAGTATTTGCTGAGTTGGCAGCAGGCATTGCTGAGGAAGCAAAAGGCAAGGCTGAGAGCGCAAAGCGAATTGCGGAAGATGCCACCCGAATTGCAGAAGAGGCAGTAAAAGCAAAGCAGCAATTTTTGTCGAACATGAGCCATGAAATTCGCACACCTATGAACGCTATTATTGGTTTTACTAAAGTTGTTTTAAAAACAGAATTAACCGAAAAACAAAAAGAATATTTATCAGCCATAAAAGTTAGTGGCGATGCTTTAATTGTATTAATTAATGATATTTTGGATCTTGCAAAAGTAGATGCAGGAAAAATGATTTTTGAGCATACTCCATTTAAAATGGCATCTTCTATTTCGGCCATGCTGCATTTGTTTGAAACAAAAATTCAGGAAAAGAATTTGGAATTGATTTCGGAATACGATAAAAATATTCCTGAAGTATTAGTGGGAGATGCCGTTCGTTTACATCAGATAATATTAAACTTAGTAAGTAACGCCGTTAAATTTACCAATGAAGGGGAAATAATTGTAAGTGTTAAACTTCTAAAGGAAGATGCTAATCAAGTCACTATTGAATTTTCGATTTCAGATACCGGAATAGGAATTGCCGAAAATAAGATAGATCGAGTTTTTGAAGATTTTCAACAAGCAACCAGCGACACTTCGAGGTTGTATGGTGGCACAGGCTTAGGGCTTGCTATTGTTAAACAATTGGTAGAACCTCAAGGAGGAACCATTAGTGTTAAAAGTAAAATTAACGAAGGCACCACCTTTAGTTTTATATTACCATTTCAAAAAACAAAAGCAGAAGCACAAACAGAAAAAGCAACGGCTGAAATTATAACGGAGATAAAAGACATTAAAGTATTAGTAGTTGAAGACATAGCTCTTAATCAACTTTTAATGAAAACACTATTAGATGATTTTGGATTTGAGCGCGATATTGCAAACAATGGTAAAATCGCTATTGAACTATTAGAGGCAAAGTCATACGATATAATTTTAATGGATCTACAAATGCCGGTAATGAACGGTTTTGAAGCCACAGAATACATCAGAAACAAAATGAATTCTAAAATACCTATTATTGCTTTAACAGCCGATGTAACTACGGTTGATTTGGAAAAATGTAAAGCTGTGGGCATGAACGATTATATAGCTAAGCCGGTAGATGAACGCATATTATACAGCAAAATAGTAGAGCTCGTAAAAAAACCAATTCCTGCCTTAGGAAGTAAAACCGTAGAAAAAGCAACGCCAGAAAAAATAACACAAGGAAAATTAAAATACATTAATCTTGACCAATTAAATAAACGAACAAAGTCTAATCCCATTTTAATGATGGAAATGATTTCATTATACTTGGAACAAACACCGCCTCTTATTAAAGAAATGAAGAATGGGCTCCTCAACAAAAATTTGGATTCAGTGCACGCTGCAGCGCATAAAATGATTCCTTCTTTCTCGATCATGGGAATGAACTTGGATTTCGAAGAAGTGGCAAAAAAAATACAGCAATATGCTAAAATGCAGCATCGTTCGGAGGAAATACACGCTATGGTTGCGAAGCTGGAGCTAGTGTGTATACAGGCGTGCGCAGAATTAGAAGAAGAATTTAAAATGATTAAAAACAATTCAAATGGATAATATAACAAATAAAATAAAACTTTTTTTGGTTGATGATGATGCCGTATTTTTAAAATCATCAGAGATTGAATTCTTAAATAGCGCCGATTTTTTAATAGAAACATACGCTACCGGCGAACTATGTATAGAGAATCTAGACCACAATCCAGATGTAATTATTTTAGACTACCATTTAGATGGTATCAATAAAGGCGCAATGAATGGCTTGCAAACATTAGATAAGATTAAAGCCTATAATACAGATATTCCTGTTATAATGTTATCTTCTCAAGATAAAATTGATGTTGCTATTAATTGCATGCATCACCAAGCAACTGATTATGTAGTAAAAAGCGAAACTGCTTTTATACGTATACAAAAAATCATTACTAATATTTTTAGTTATAAGAAAATGGAGAAGCAATTAAGTTGGTACATGGATCGCATGTAATTCGTTACGCTCTTAACTCGCACTCTTACATAACTTCAATTTTACATTTTTTTAGAATTCTTTTGCTGATTGGTTTTTTCTTTTCAGTGATTTCTAATTTACAAAAGCGACCTTTAAAATAGTCTGATTCTAAATCTATCATCATTTAATAGATAATCATGTTCTAATAACATGGTGCAAAATAGGGATAGACTTATGCGAAGTAATTAGTTAAAGGCAATTTGGAATAAAATCATTTTCCTAGTTTAATGACGTATATTATTACCAATGGCTTCAGTACCATGTGCCGCAGGCAAGTCTCACAAAATTAGGCAGTGATACTCAACAGCTCAAATGTGAGAGTAATATAACTTTTTATTCAAGTTGTGTAACACCAATCCTAAGCTAAATGCCTCTCTTTGACGTGTGATAATTCAATCACACATAAACAAGATGAAAATGAAAACAAATAAATTATGGCTTCCAATACTCGCCGCACTTCTAATGGCAGTACTTTTTAATGCCTGTAAAAAAGATAAGTATGTTGCACTAGGTGGGAAATGCCCTGTTGTAGAATCAACCAACCCAATAAACGGTGAGATAAACGTGCAACGTAACAAAATCATTACTGTAACATTTAATGAAAAGATGGATCCTGCTACGATTAACCTAACCTCCTTTTCACTATTACAAGGCTCTATTAAGGTGTTAGGCACATTAACTTATGACGGAACGGGGGTTACTATGAGCTTTGCCCCGACTACCACACTAGCTCCCAACGAACTTTTTACAGGGCGCTTAACTACAGCCGCTAAAGATCCATTAGGAAATGCGTTGCAAACGGATTATATATGGTCTTTCCAAACAGGAAGCACGTTAGATACCATTCGTCCATTTGTAATTTCTACCGACCCTATAAATACAGCCACTAACGTTGTGCTTAATAAAATAATTTCAGCAAATTTTAGCGAGCAAATGAATCCTGCAACTATTTCTGGTTCGAGTTTTAAGATTAATCAAGGTTCAACTGCAATTGCAGGTGTAATAACTTACACAGGAACAAATGCTTATTTTACACCGTCTTCTAATTTGTTACCTGGCTCCATTTATATGGCTACTATAACAACAGCAGCAAAAGATTTGGCTGGAAATTCAATGCTAGCAAATTATACTTGGAGTTTTAGTACAAGTACAAGTACAACTGCCATATCTCCATCAGTTATTGCAACCGATCCAACAAACAATCAAACTGGAGTGGCCCTTAATAAAATAATTACCGCAACGTTTAGCACTCAGATGGATCCATTAACTATAACGGGATCAACTTTTAAAATAGATCAAGGCACAACCCCAATAACAGGAAGTGTATCTTATAGTGGTTTAATTGCAACGTTTGCACCTTCAGCTTTGCTTATTTCAGGATCAATTTATAATGCAACAATTACAACAGGCGCTAAGGATCTTATGGGTAATCCAATTAATTTGGATTATGTATGGACCTTCAGTACGGTAAGTACCGTTACCGTTCCTGTGTTACCATTTGTTGATCTTAAAACGGTAGCTCGTTTCGGAATTATTGCAGGTGTTGGCGTAAGCAATAACGCAGGATTTAGTGTGATTAATAATATGGATGTTGGAATCAGTCCGGGAGTTCGCTCTTCGGTTACAGGATTTCCTCCAGCAACAATAGTAAATGGAGCCATTTATGCATCAGACGATATATTGCCTCCAGGAACTGCAGCCATGTTAACACAAGCTAAAGCAGATTTAACAGCAGCGTATCTTTTTGCAGAAGCAGCTACCTCACCTGCACCTGTAACAGTTGCCGGTGATATGGGTGGGTCAACACTTACTCCGGGAATTTATAAATCGGCCTCTACACTTTTAATACAAGCCGGTGATTTAACTCTCGACGCACAAGGTGATCCAAATGCATTTTGGGTTTTCCAAATCCCATCGGCCTTTACAACAGTAGGAGGAGCAGGTGGTAATGTGATTTTATCCGGAGGCGCACAAGCCAAAAATGTTTTTTGGCAAGTGGGTAGCTCTGCAACTATTGGAGATTTTACTTCCTTCAAAGGAAATATTCTAGCCTTAACCTCAGTAACCATGAACTCTGGTGCCGTTGCAACAGGCCGAATGCTTTGTATAAACGGTGCAGTAGTATTAACAAGTACAAACATTATTAATAAGCCATAAATTTATGAAAACAATAATTAAATTAAAAAGTGGTTTACGCAAGGCGTCACCATTTAATACCATCATCAAAACTCTTATAACAAGTGCTTTGATTTTTACAGGAATTCAAACACAAGCTCAGGCTCAAACAGATTCCATTATTTCACAACCTTCATGGTGGTTTGGTGCGGTGGCTGGGGCAAACTTTAATTTCTATAATGGAAGCACACAAAAATTAAACGCCGATTTAACCGTTCCAACACCTTTTCATACTGGAAATGGCATCGGTCTTTTTCTTGGTCCGTTGGTAGAATATTATCAAGCAAAATCAAGATGGGGTTTTATGTTTCAAGCGGGATATGATAATAGAATGGGAAAATTCAAACAGATTTTAACTCCTTGTAACTGCCCAGCAGATTTATCAACCAAGCTTAGCTACATCACTGTAGAACCAAGTTTACGTTTTGCCCCATTTAAATCTGATTTTTATTTGTATGCAGGGCCTCGTTTTGCATATAACATAAACAAATCATTTACTTACCAACAACAAATAAATCCGGCTTATCCTGAACAAATAGAAAACCCGGAAGTTAAAGGTGATTTAAGTGATGTAAATACAATGATTATATCTGCGCAAGTGGGATTAGGTTATGATATTCATTTATCACCGAAAACCAAGCAATCACAAGTTGTGCTTTCACCTTTTGTTTCGTTTCAACCTTATTTTGGTCAATCTCCGCGAAGCATTGAATCGTGGAATATAACTACAGTAAGAGCGGGCGCAGCAATTAAATTCGGTCGCGGTCAAAAATATACCGCTCCTCTTGAGTTTAAAAAAGAAGTGGTTGTTATACCTACTCCCGAAGCAGAGTTTTCAATTAATTCTCCAAAAAATATACCTGTAAATCGCAGGGTAAGAGAAACATTTCCAGTACGTAATTATGTATTTTTTGATCTAGGCTCAACGGAGATACCTTCACGTTATGTTTTACTTGAAAAAAATCAGGTTGCAAAATTTAAAGAAGATCAATTGGAAGTATTTAAACCAAAAAATCTTAGTGGTAGAGCAGATAGGCAAATGGTAGTATACTACAATGTTTTAAACATTCTTGGTGATCGTATGAATAAAAAACCAACAATAACAATTAAATTGGTTGGATCATCTAAACAAGGTGATGAAGATGGCAAAGCAATGGCAGAATCTATAAAAAAATATTTAGTAAATACATTTGGTATCGAGGGGTCGCGCATTTCAACAGAAGGCAATAGCAAGCCAGCCAATCCATCCGGAGTAACAGGCGGAACAAGCGACTTAGATTTAATTGAAGAAGGAAACAGAAGAGTTACCATTGAAACTGCTTCACCAACATTGTTGATGCAATTTCAAAGTGGACCAGATGCTCCTTTATTACCCGTAGAAGTTGTTGATGTGCAAGAAGCACCGCTTGACAGTTATGTAACATTTAATGTAAATGGCGCTAAAGAAAAATATTCTTCATGGACCGTAGAAGCCAAAGATAAAAATGGCAAAATTCAAACTTTTGGACCGTATACTGGAGAAAAAGTGAGTATTCCCGGAAAAACAATTTTGGGTGATAAGACTAAAGGGCAATACGAAATGACGATGATTGGTTTAACGAAAGATGGTAAAACAGAAAAGAAAACTGAAACAATTCAAATGGCACTTTGGACACCACCTGTAAATGAGCAAGGCGAACGATACAGTGTTTTGTACAATTATGACGAATCGAAAGTTACTCCTCTTCACGAAAAATATTTAACAGATGTTGTTACTCCTAAAATTCCGAAAGGCGCAACAGTTATTGTTCACGGCTATACAGATATCCTAGGCGAAGCAGATTATAATACAAAATTATCCACAACCAGAGCTAATGATGTTAAAGATATTTTAACAGCAAGCTTATTAAAATCCGGAAGAAAAGATGTAACCTTTGAGGTTTATGGTTTTGGAGAAGATGAAAAGCTTGCTCGATTTGAAAACAAATATCCTGAACAACGTTTTTATAATCGTGGAGTTGTGATAGATATAATTCCTAAAAAATAAATTTACCTTCCTATCAATAAAAATGCTGCCTATAAAAGGTGGCATTTTTCATTTTTTATAGGTTCTTAAAACTGTGATTTATATAAAACCTCTCTAGCTATTTGTAACAGTTATGCCTATGAAGAAATGCATCTTTACCAGAAGTTATACTTGGAAATTAGAAGCTAACGAGGTTCATTTTATCAAAGTATGAAACTGATTTATTAAATAAAATCGCTTTCCCAGTAAAAAAACAAAAAAATTAATCTTATAAATAATTTTAATGGAAGAAACTAAAATATACAATCTAGATTATCTAAAAAGTCATTCGCCTAATAATCCGAAATTTGTGTCCGAAATGATCGAAATGTTTTTGGAACATACACCACCCTATCTTGCAAAAATGAAAAACTGTTTAATTTCTTCAGACTGGGCTGGTTTACAAGGTAACATTCATAAAATAAGACCCTCAATTGATCTAATGGGGATGCCAAAGGATATAGGTGTAACCGCCAAACAAATGGAAGAATACTGCAAAGAACAAATTCATTTGGAGTTAGTACCGGAAATGTTTTTAAAGCTCGAAAAAGTTCTTGAAGGCGCCTTTAAGGAATTAGCAGAAGAATTAAAATGAAAGCAGAAACTAAAAATTTGTCCATTTTCAGTGTTATCGTAGTTATATTGATTGTGATTACTATATTTTCCTTAAGAAATATAAATCACTTTGTTGACGATACGAAGTGGATGACTCATTCACGTGATGTGTCAATGGTATTGTCCAACAATCTTTCGGATATGCAAGCTGTTGAAACAGGTTCACGCGGGTTTCTCATCACTGGAAAAGCAAGTTATTTACTCCCATTTCATTTAGCATCACCACAATTGAAAAGAAACATAATTCAATTGAGAATACTTTCAAAGGATAATCCAATTCAACTATTAAGAACAGATACGCTGGAACGGCTTTCCTTACTTCAGCTGTTCTTTTCAAAGGAAGTTATAGACTTCAGAAAACATTATGGACTTGAATCGGCAGTGAATTTAGTAAATAAGGATGATGGCAGAAAAACAATGGATGCTATAAGGAGTATTACTACCAGAATGCAGAACACCGAAAAAATTTTGTTAGAAGAGAGAACAAAAATTACAAAAGAGAGTTTGTTAAGTACTAAATTCTTTGTTTTTTTCGGAGGTCTTTTTTCAATCATTGTTTTTGTTTTTTTGATGATATTCATAAAACGGGCTTTGAAATTAGAAAGAGAGCTCAAAAAATCAAAAGAACACGCAGAGAAATTAGTTGGTTTCAAGGATGATTTTTTGGCAAGCATGAGTCACGAAATACGGACACCGCTTAACGGAATTATTGGATTCACCAAAATCCTCTTGCGTAATGAAATAATTAACAAACAAAAACCACATTTAGATGCTATTAAAACTTCAAGCGATATATTGTTGGTTCTTATAAATGATATTTTAGATCTAGCAAAGATCGAAGCAGGTAAAATGATTATTGAATCAACAGAACTTAAATTGAGAGATTTAGTGAATAATATTCTCGGAACTTTTGAGTTGCGTTTCGATGAAAAGGATTTAAAAATTATTAGAAAATATGATGATCGGATTCCAGTCATCTTACTTGGTGATCCTGTTCGTATTAATCAAATACTCCTAAATCTATTAAGTAATTCAGTGAAATTTACAGGTGATGGGGGACAAATTGGAGTAAATATTCGTTTATTGAATCAAGATAGCGAAAGTGCCAATATCGAATTTATTGTTTCTGATAATGGAATTGGAATTCCTGAAGATAAACTGAAAACCATATTTGAATCGTTTACTCAAAGCAGCAATGACATAGCTCGCAAGTACGGAGGCACAGGATTAGGCTTAACCATAGTTAAACGCTTAACCGATTTGATGGGCGGGACAATTTCTGTTAATAGTCAATTAAAAGTTGGGAGTTCATTTACTGTATTATTGCCTTTAAAGAAAACAGACGCTATTGTAATTCCTAAAGAAGTTGAAACAAAAATACATGACTATGATGTCAAAAGTCAGGGAAAACTGAAAATATTATTGGTAGAAGATATTCCAATTAATCAGTTTTTAGCACAAACAATTCTGCACGATTTTGGTTTTGAATCAGATATAGCAGAAAATGGAAAAATGGCGATAGAACTATTAGAGAAAAATGATTACGACATTGTTTTAATGGATTTAATGATGCCTGAAATGAATGGCTTTGAGGCCACGAAACATATCCGTAATACTATGCTACCACCAAAATCAACTATTCCCATTATTGCACTAACAGCAGATGTAACAAAAGCTGATGTAGACAGATGTGAGGAAGTTGGGATGAACGAATATGTTTCGAAACCGATCAACGAAAATGAATTACTTAAAAAAATAATGCACCAAGTTAAAAAGCATAAAAAATTATTATGAAACCATACAATCTCGACTATTTAAAAACGCATTCACCAAACAACCCAAAATTTGTTATCGACATCGTCAATATGTTTTTAAGTCAAACACCTCAATACCTTGCCGAAATGAAAAAATGTTTAGCAGATACTAACTGGGTTGGATTACACGGCAATGCTCACAAAATAAGACCTTCCATTGATTTAATTGGGATGTCAAAAAACATTACAGCTGATGTTAAACAGATTGAAGAATATTGTAAAGAACTGAAAAATTTGGATTTAATACCAAGTCTTTTTAACAATGTAGAGTTGGCTTTTTTAGAAGTATATAAAGAGTTGGAAGAAGAATTAACACACGCTAATTTGTAAATCATGAATCCTTTTCTAATATTTTTAGTGGACGATGACCCTATTTTTCTGAAAGTTTTGGAAACACAATTTACTGAAAGAGCACATCATATAATTAAAACTTTTTCTACAGGGGAAGAGTGCTTAAGAAATTTGTCCAAAAAACCAGACCTTATTTTTTTAGATTATTATCTCCATCCAGAAGATCCTTCGCTCAATGGATTGATCATTCTTGATAAAATAAAAGCAGCTGATCCAGAAATCCAAGTCATCATGTTATCATCACAGGATCAAATTGAAGTGGCCGTAAATTGCATGAAGCACGAAGCGTTTGATTACATCATAAAAAGTGAAGCAACTTTTATGCGAGCGCAAAAGGCGATAACTGTTCTTTTTAACCAAAGAAAATTAGAGAAGGAAGTTGTATTCTACAGAACATCTGCTGCAACACTTGAAAAAATGGTTGTAGAACGCACAAGAGAAGTTGTTGAACAAAGACTTTTAATAGAAGATAAACATAAAGAAATTACAGATAGCATTAATTACGCCGTACATATTCAAAAAAGTTTATTGCCAAGCGAATCATTCTTGAGCGAAAACCTTAAGGATTATTTTGTGTTTTACGAACCAAAGGATGTTGTGAGTGGCGACTTTTATTGGGCGAATAGATTGAGTAATGGGAATATTGCTCTATTAACGGGGGATAGCACAGGGCACGGGGTGCCAGGTGCTATTATGAGTATTTTAAATATTTCGTGCATTGAAAAAGCGATTGAGGCAGAAAAATTAATTGAACCTTATGAAATATTAAATCATACAAGAACAAAAATAATTGAAACATTAAGGAGAGACGGAAGTGCTGATGGCGGCAAAGACGGAATGGACTGTAGTTTAATTAGTTTTGATTTCAAAAATAGCACCTTAACGTATGCTGCTGCCAACAATCCAATATGGATAGTTAGATCTTTAGATGAAGAACATAACAAAAAGGAAATATTAGAATTTGCCCCAAACAGTATGCCGATTGGCAAACATGATAATGATAATACGCAATTTAGCCAACATACAATTCATCTAAAAAAAGGCGATGTGGTGTATGGAATAACAGACGGAATGGCGGATCAATTTGGTGGCCCAAAAGGAAAAAAGTTTATGAAGAAACGATTGAAGGAATTACTAATGGCTATATCGCATTTAGCTATGCCAATTCAAAGGGACAGGCTAAGTAATACATTTAATAATTGGAAGGCGGATTTAGAACAAGTAGACGACGTAACCATTGTAGGAGTAAGAATTTAAATAATATATAACTAATAAAAAAAACCATGAAAAACGAGAAAAAAACAAAAGTATTCCTTGTAGATGATGATGCTATATTTTTAAAAGTGCTAGAAACGCAATTTAAAGAACGGACTAATTATGATGTAAAAGTATTTTCAACAGGCGAAGAATGTTTGAGAAACTTATATCAAAAACCAGATATCATTTTCTTAGATTATTATCTTAATCCGGAAAACGCGAAACAAACTGGGTTAAAAATTCTTGATACAATTAAGATTGTAGATCCTAAGATTCATGTTGTCATGCTTTCTTCGCAAGATAGCATAGAACTTGCTATCAACTGCATGAAGCATGAAGCATTTGACTATATAGTAAAAAGTGAGGCTGTATTTATGCGGGCTCAAAAAGCAATTCATCATATCTTTGATAGACAAGAAATGGAAAAAGAATTAAATTTTTCAAAAACGGCCTCAATTATTTTGGCGGTTTTAGTTCCCACCATTATACTCGTTGCTATTTATATGCAAATTCATTATCCGGGAATTATGTAGTAACTATCTAATCTGTAATTAAATTATTATCATGAAAAAAACAGTTCTAATTCTATTTTTTAGTTTAAGCTTGATTTCGATCAAGGCTCAAAACGCAGAAGATTTCGATGAAAAATTCGATAAGGCAAAAAAATCAGTAACAAGTGGAAATTGTGACGAAGCATTATTACTTTATCTTCAATTAAATCAAATGGACACCGGTAATGCGAAT
>Ga0163147_10001098_pt1 | contig 41763 bp, 37 predicted proteins | sample OliLakLV19MP6G1_FD_148597 | JGI IMG/M metagenome (GOLD analysis project Ga0163147, IMG submission 148597) | Freshwater microbial mat bacterial communities from Lake Vanda, McMurdo Dry Valleys, Antarctica- Oligotrophic Lake LV.19.MP6.G1 | ecosystem: Environmental > Aquatic > Freshwater > Lake >...
GCCAAAGGGCATCTGCACGTACAACGCCTCGCCGTCGGGCAGCGGTTGTGTGGTCGAGACCGAGACGACGCGCCCGCTGATGGTCAGCGTGGCATTGTTCGAGACCACGCGCGCCAAGCCTTCTGCAGGCGGCGTGCCGTCGAGAAAGTTGAAGCGCACAGTCGCGCTGTTGACCGGGGCGCCTCGTTCTTCTGGCACCGCGTACCAGTCGATCAGGTTGTCGGTGAAGATCGGCGCGGTGTAATTGATCTGGAGCAGAAATGAGTCGCCATTGCCGTAGCGCTCTGGCATATACGCGGTCAGGTTTGTTTCATCGCCGCTGGTGGTGACCATGTACGTCCCCGGCGCTTCGCCGCTGTTGGCGCGCCGCAGCTCGATCAGTTCGCCGTCAGGGGCATTGACGTAGACCGTCTGAACTTCGACCGGATCGAGCCATCCTCGGTTGACGCGCCCGATCGTCCCGGTCTCGATGATGAGCGTCTGCGCCTCGGCGATGGTGAGTTGTCCCTCGGCGGCGCTGACATTGATATTGCTGTTCCAGCTCTCCCAGTAAAACGAAATATCCTGCGCGCCGACCGGCAGCGCCGTCAGCAGCAGCACGACAGCGAACAACCAGGCGCGCGGCGCCCTCCTGCGAAAATCGGGCATCATCTGACGATCCTTTTTTATACGCACGGGGTACGGCACGCCGCACCCTACATACCTGTGATTGTAATGGCGATCGCATCGTTTCGACCACGCTACGGCGGGGGATATGGCGTGGGTCAGGTGACCTAAGTAGTGCATCAGGAAAGCAGCGAAATTCAGTGAATCACGGTTTTCTCATGCGTCCGTGTTGTTCGCGCAGCTTCTTTATCTCACACGAACGTTTCCTTATTCAAACCCCCATTGAACTTTAACACATCTTCTGGCAGCATAGTAAGTTATTGATCTGATCATACAATGCGCTGCCTATCATGAATCTCTCGCCCGACGCGCTGCGCGTCTTTTTTGCACGTCTGTTATTGGTCGTCGGCGTATTCGGCGTCATCTGGCTGCTGCGCAATCTCCTCACCTGGCTGATGTCAAAACCACTCCAGGGGATCATGCAGCGCGTCGGGGTGACCGACGACGAGTCACACGCGCTGATCGGCTCGATCGTGCTGATCCCGGTGCGCTATCTGTTGCTGGCAATCGGGATCGACCTGTCGGCGCGCATCCTGGAGCTGCCGCACCCGCTGATCGACTTTGCGCTCAATCTCTCCAGCACGCTGGTGATCGTCGCCCTGGCAGTGCTGTTGTTCCGGATCATCAGCGCGATCGTGATCTCGCCAAAACGGTTCCTGCTGTTCACAGGCGCCACCATCGACGATGCGCTGCTGCCATTCATCCGCACCGGATTCATGGTACTGGTGATCGCGGTCATGCTGGTGATCGTGCTGCAGGTGTGGGACTACGACATCACCGGACTGGTGGCGGGACTCGGACTCGGCGGTCTGGCATTTTCATTGGCGGCGCAGGATTTACTCTCCAACCTGTTCGGATTCGCGGCTGTCGTCAGTGATCGCCCATTCGTGGTCGGGGATTACATCAAGACTCCCGATGTGGAGGGCAGCGTCGAGCATGTGGGCGTGCGCTCGACGCGCGTGCGTCAGTTGAATCAGGCGGTGGTCTATGTGCCGAACAGCAAGCTCGCCGCTGGCACCATCCTGAACTGGTCACGGCTGGCGAAACGCTGGATCGATTTCAAGCTGCATATCGAGTACGCCACCACCGCCGAGCAGCTCGCGGGCGTGCTGGAGGCGATCCGCGCCATGCTGACCGGGCGAGCGAGCGTCGATCCCAAATCGATCTTCGTCTACTTCACCGAGTTTGCGGACAGCTCGCTCAATATCCAGGTGCGCTGCTATGTGGCGATCGTGGATTTTGTCGCCTTCACCCAGGAGCAGGAGCTGATTTTGCTCGATGTGATGCGCGTGCTGGAGCGCCTGAATGTCTCGGTGGCACTGCCCAGTCAGACCATCTACTACGAAAATGCCGACGAACATGGATCGCGCGTGCCGCTGCTGTCTCGTCCACCGCACACGTACACCGGGGCGCGATCGGCGCGCGCCGGGACGACTGCTGAACCGACCGACTCACCTTATCCGACGGCGGCACCTGCCACCTTTAACGACAAACAGATCGACGAAGAGGAGCAGAGCTGATGCGTCTGTATTTTTTCCGACATGGCATAGCAGAAGATGATGATGGCATCATGCCGGATGCGCTGCGCGAGCTGACCACCGACGGTATCTGGCGCACCCGCCGCAGCGCCCGGATGCTCAAGCTGATGCACCTCGACCTCGACCGCCTGTTCACCAGCCCGCTGATCCGCTGCCGTCAGACCGCCGACATCATCGCGGCGTCGCTGGCGATCGCAGTACAGGTGCGCGACGAGCTGGCGCCCGGCTTCAACATGCGCGCCGTCGAAGGACTCACCCAGGACCTGGGCGAAGATGGGGAGGTCATGTTCGTCGGACACGAGCCTGACCTGAGCAGCATCGTGTGCGACCTGACAGGCGCGCGGGTGCAGGTCAAGAAAGGCGCGCTCATCCGTGTCGATTTGCTGACCTATCAGCCCCTCAGCGGTGAGCTGGCGCTGTTATTGAGTCCGAAGGTGTTCAACAAACTGGGGTAGAGACGCCTCACGCTGCGTCCGTTTGGCGGCGATCATGGGTCTGGCACGCCAAATTGAACCCATTGGGGGTGGGGTATTCTGCAACCTGCCGTCTCCCGATCGCGTATAATCCTGCATACGCAAGCCGATCAGGAGACTTATCCCCATGAATGATTTTATGAACGGCGCCACGCCAGACGGCGCACAGCACGACGACGCGGGCGCGGCGAACGCCGAACCGCTCAGGACCTTCATCGATCACCAGCGTAAGGCGCTGGAAGAGACCGGCAAGGCGCTCGATGCGCTGATCCCGGATGGCTTCAAGGAACACAGCGCCGAAGCCCGCCGCGAATTCGTCAAGGGCATGAAAGTCCTCGTCGATGCCGCGCTGACCGAGCTGGAGCGCGCCTCGCGCGACTTCGACAAGAATTTCACCCGTCGCCCCGCCGATGCGCCCACCGCCGATGCCGATCGTCCGACATCGACGGGCGCCAACAAGGTCAAGGTGCAGGTGGATTAGGCAGAATTACCGTTTCGCTGGTCTCCCCAGTCGGCGGCTCGACCGTGCGGATTGGGGAGACGATGCGCAGTGCCCCCGGCAGCACTTTGAAGGTCGCCGGGGTCGTGCCACTGCCCTCGGTGTCACCGTCGAGCATGTAGGCAATCGGTTCGTCGGTCTCGACAGTGATCACCTTACCGGAATAGCGCCCGAACAGCGCCTCGTAATCGAGCAGATCGGCAAAGCTGGCGACCGTCTGCACCAGCGAGAGTGCGTCATTCTTCAGGATAAAGACATCCAGCAGTCCGTCGTCCGCCGCCACGCCGCGCGCCAGCGATCGATTGATGGTGCCGATGTTATCGAAATTCAGCACCATGCAGCCCGCCCCCACCATCTCTACTTCTTCCCCATCCACTGTCAGCCGGAAGCGTGTCTGACGCGGCGCCGCGATCCCGCGCAGCAGCGCCAGCGCGTATGCCAGCGCCCCCCAGCGATCTTTCGACGCCCGATCGACCGAATCGAGCGTGTCTGCCAGGATACCCAGATCGGCACGCAGCACGAATGATTTGCCGTTGATCTCGGCGGCGTCGTAGGCGTGTACCTCGTGCGCGCCGGTCGCGATCAGCTCGACGGCAGCTTCGGTGGCGAGCGGCAGCTTCATCGCGCCTGCAACCGCGTTGCCCGTGCCGCCGGGGAGGATTCCCATGGTGGCGCCCGTGTCGAGCAAGCCTGATGCCACATCCATGACCGTGCCATCGCCGCCGTAAGAGACGATACAATCCGCGCCGGCGTCCAGTGCTTCGCGGGCGAGCCGCGCGCCGTCACCGAGCTTGTGAGTCAGGCGCATATCCCATTGAATGTCGTACTTGCGAAAGACGCGATTCAGGATTGCCGGGAACGATTCATCCGCGCCAGCGGCGGGGTTGGCGATCACCTGGACATATTTGAATTGCGGAGCAGGGATGGACATGACGACTCCTCGATGCCGATAACTGATTGATAGGATGCAAGCGCAATGACTGTAACGACTATGCCAATGTCGGATTACAAGTCAGCAGACACGATCATTGAAATGATACGTCGGGTAATGGTTCGCTCACAAGAGGAGGGGTGGGTAGTTGCGTCGTCTACATAGGTGATCTTTGCCGCTTGATCGTCACGAAAAGCCCTCTTCTGGTGATGACAGAAAAGGGCTTTCGATAACACATGATGGGGAGAGAAACGCGCTTGCGTTAGCTGCCCGGCGTCGCCGTCGGGCTCATCGCCGGGATGAGCGCGTCCGGCACGGGGGGCGCGGTGAAGTCGGCATTGCCGGCTGCCAGGCTCTCCAGGTCGAACAGGAATGGACTATTCGACGGGATCAGCGCCAGATTGACATTGTCCGCCAGGCTCATGATGTACTGATACTGGATCAGGCTCGGATTGGCGGCGATCTGCTGGCTCACCAGCCGCAGCGCTTCAGCTTCGGCTTGTGCGCGCAGCACGATCGAGGCTGCTTCACCTTCGGCGCGGGTGACGGCGGAGTCGCTCTCACCTTGCGCGACGGCGCGTGCCTGTGCTGCTTCCTGCTGGCGCTGCTCGACGATCAGGCGGGCGCGTTCGGCTTCCTGACGGGCGATCTGGGCGTTTTCGATCGACTGGGCGAACTGATCGGAGAAGGTGATATCGCGCACCAGCATATCGGTCAGCAGCAGTCCCTCTACCAGCATCTTTTCGCGGAGCTGAGTCTCGATCGCCAACTGCATCTCTGTGCGTCCGTCGCTGTAGATATCGGTCGCAGTGTAGCCCGACACCACATCGCGCACCAGGCTGCGCACCGTCGGGCGGATGAAGCCGTCGGCGTAGTTGTTGGGCCAGCGGGTGTGAATGAGGTTCGCCTGAGTCGGGTCGATGTTGAACAGCACCGTTACGTCCAGCGCGACTGCCTGCCCGTCGCTGGTACGCGCGGGCACCGCATCATCACCGGCGCGCTGACCCTCGGCCAGCGTGCCGGACATGGTGTATTCCTGCTGGTTGATCGGGTAGAGCGTGTATTCCTGTATCACCGGGATGACGATGCTCGTCCCGGAACGGCGTTCGGTTTCCAGATTACCGTTGAGCGTATTGAAGACGACCGCCACCTGCTGCGGCTGCACGATCAGGATACCCTGACTGATGAAGTTGAAGAGCACGCCGACGATCAAGCCGACGACCGCCAGCAGGATACCGGTGCGCACCGGGCGCCCCTGCGATGCCGACAGGACGACCAGCGCCACGCCGCCTAAAAATGCCAAAAAGCCGATCAGCGACAACACACCTAAAAACGAACTTATACCCATGCTGCTTCCTTCTCCCATTTCTTCATGGGGCGATGATGATCTGCACTGTATCATATACGTATCAATTATAGGGATGGTCTCTGAGTGCGAGATAAGTTAGGCGCCAACCCCCCCGAAACTAGGGGGCGACCGATCATCGTGGACAATGCCGATGGCAGTCTGCCCGCAGGTATCGCGCTCGACCTGACGATCGGTGCGGGCGTCGGCGCGCTGATCGGCGGGCGCGCCGCCTATCTGCTGCTGGATGGGCGCGATCTGGAGACGCTGACTCGTTTCACCGACGGCGGAGTCGGGTGGCACGGTGTGCTGATTGGGGGTCTGCTGGGGCTGTGGGTCGCCTGGACGCTGCGTGCGCGCCGACAGACAGCCTACGGCGACCTGCTCGACTCGATCGCGCCGTTGCTGGCGGGCATCGCGCTGACGCTGTGGGTGGGCTGTGCGGGTGGGGCGTGCGGATGGGGTCACGAGGTGACCACACTGGCGGATTATCCGGCGTGGGCGGTGGCATGGGCGCCCAATGCCTACGGAATTGCCGCGCCGCGCTACGACACACCGCTCTATGGCGCGCTGCTGGCGTCGGTGATCGGGGTCGTCACCGTGATCACGCGCGGACGTGGGCGCTTTTGGTTGGGGGTGATGGTCGCCGGAGCTGGCATGTTCCTGATCGGTTTCTGGCGCGCCGACCCGGTGCCGGGCGCGTTCGGTTTGCGCGTCGATCAGGTGGCGGACGCGCTGATCGCCGCATGGGGGATCGCGTTGTACGCGATGAGGCGCGCGTCGCGCCGGCGCAGAGACGCATTACGAACCGTCCGCGCTGCGTCTGGTAGCGCGCTTTTCTCCGCGTTGGCGGGTCGGGAGCTGCCATGACCTCCGTTTCTCGACTTTTGCGATTCACTAATACTAGCCAACCTGTGCTTGTTTCGGTACACTCTTGATCATTCTTATAGATAATAACAATGGCTGATCATGCCCAATCAGAATTTGTTGGACTCGCTCGACTCGCTGCGTGATTATTACACGCGCCAGCAAAAAGCGGCTGCGACGCTGCAAAGCACCCTGAAAGCGGCAGCCGACATGCAAAGCCGCACGCAAAAAATACTGTCCGACTACAGCCAGTTCGCCGCCGCCGCCGATGTGACCTCGGCGCAAGCCCTGTTCGAGCGGTTGCGCCTGAAAGAAGAGACGGTCGATCCGCTCGCACCTGAGCTACGCCGCGAGATCAAGGCGCTGTCTGTCCTGACGACGGCGCTCAAACAGGCGGCAGCGGCGCTGCGCGCGCAACCGATCGACGTGGTGGGACTAGACAAAGCTCTGACCCACCTGCAAAGCGCGGACTACGACGATGTTCTCTCCCTGGGCGCCGAGCTGGGCGCAGAACTCAAGGCAGCATCAGCCACGCTGAGCGACGAATTTGGGATGAAGCTGCGCGATGCGCTGGCGGACATCGGCGTGGCGATCGGTGGGCGTCCGCCCACCTTCCAGATCGGACGTTATGAACTGGACACCAACTTCGCCAAACGCAATCTGGTCATCCGCTATGGCAAAGACATCGTGACGCCGAAGGTCAAACTGACCGTCGAGGAGACGATCAAGGCGTATCAGAGTGCCGAAAAACGGGTGAGCGGTCGCGCGGTCGATGGACGCAAGTGGATCGCCCGCTTCAACGAGGCGTATCACAACGCCCGGCGCAGGCAGGGAGGCGTAGAATTGCGCGTCAATATCGTCGAATGCTATCGGGAGATGTGGCTGCTGAGTCAGGGGCGTACTTTCAATGTCGAACCCAGTAAAAATACCGCCAGCGATTACAGCCGTGCGCAGTTCCTGTACGATCTGGTCGAGTTCACCTACGTTCAGCGGCTCGACCACGACGGCTATTTTTCGCGCGCTCATGTCGCCACCCGGTCGCAGGACAATCCGACCCGGAATATGTGGGTGGTCGAGGGCGATGGTCCCTACGACGGTCGCTCCATCGCCGATATTGAATTCGTGAAGGACTAAAGCCGATGCTGCCTGAACCCCACCTCGCTCGCCAGATCATCGAGACGCTCGGTCAATCGGGCACACCGATGCCGAAAGGCGTCAGTTATTACAACGTCGGCAACGACTCGCTGCTGAATGCGATCGATACCCATTACTTCGGCTCGTATCTTGCCGACGGCGGCGCCGTCTTCAAGCTGGTGGTCGGGGATTACGGCAGTGGCAAGTCGCATTTCCTCTACTGTGTGCGCGACCGTGCCTGGCAGCGTAATTTCGCCGTCAGTAAGGTCGATCTCAGCCCCAAAGAAAGCCCATACAACGATCAACGCCGGGTGTATGCCGCTGTCGCATCGGCGCTGCTGTGGCATGAACTAGGCAGCACAGGCGAGGACGAGCGCGGTCTGACGCGCTTTTTGGAAGGGACGCTGCGCCGCCTGATCGCCGCGCATGGGCTGGATGTCAGCGACGACGGCGTCGAAGATATTCCTGAGGTGCGCGCCTTCCTGCACACGCTCGCCGCTACGCCGATCGAGAGCCTCAGCTATCAAAAAGCGATCCAGGGTTATTTTCACGGACTGCTGCGCGGACAGGAACGCCGTCTGGAGACGCTCCAGCGCTGGCTGCACGGCGACGAGACGACCACTGAGGATATGCGCGATCTCAGGCTGATCGGCGTGACCGAAAAGATCAACAAAAATAACGCTTTCAAAATGCTGCGATCGCTGTGTCAGACGGTGCGTGCGCTGGGCTACAACGGGCTGGCGCTGTTGTTCGACGAAGGCGATCGCATGTTGAGCCTGGGCAAGCGTGCGGAAAAGGATGCCACCGATACACTGCGCGAGGTGATCGATCGCTGCCGCGAAGACCTGCCCGGTGCGCTGTTCATGTATGCTGTGCCGCCCGACTTTTTACGGGTGATCGAGGAGTATCAGGCGCTGGCACAGCGGGTACAGGCAGCCAGCTATTTTTCGCGCAGCAATCCTTTCAGCCCGCAGATCAATCTCGAACATCTCGATATTCCCGACGCGGAAATACTGGAACAGATCGGCTATCGGCTGCTGCCGATCTTCGAGATCGCCTATGGACAGCGGCTGGACGCCGATCTGCAGAGCCAGAATGTCGCGCTGCTCTCCGAGGCGGCGCGCCGGTCCTATCTGGCGATCAGTCACCGCCGCCTGTTCATCAAGGCGCTGGTGATGGAATGGTATCGTCAAAAAGAATCCGAGGAAATTCTGCTGACTCCTGAATACGCCGAAGCGCTGATCCGGGGTGAGAGCGACGCGCTCAACCAACTCGACGACGCGCAACAGACCCCCTACTGAGTGCATGACTATGACGCCACAACAGGTTCATCACCCGCAGTTTGGCAGCGGTACGCTGCTCAGGACGTATATGAACGGCTTCGACTGGGAAGTTCAGTTCGAGTCGGGGCGCAAGTTTCGCCTGCCCGCGCGCGAATTTTCCGACGAATCGCGCGCAGCACGTCAGCCGGATCGCCTGACTCCACTGCCGGAAAGACGCGCACAGCTGGGCGAGGACCAGTTTCGCGCGCGGCAAACGCTGGAAGCGCTGCGAGTCGGGGTGGTGCCCGTGCAGGATGCCGAACATCTGACAATCGGCTTGGAGGCGGAAAAGGTCACGCTCGATCGCGCCATCGATCGCGCTCGTGAACGCGACGGCGACGCGCTGGCGATCATCGGGGACTACGGCTATGGCAAGAGTCACTTCATCGAGCTGGCGGCACGACGCGCGCTGCGCAGTGATTTTATTGTCGCCAGCGCCAGCCTCGATCTGATCGAAGTGCCACCGGGCAAGGCGCATAAAATTTACGAGTCACTGATCGCCTCGCTGCGTTACCCTGATCTGCCGGGACAAGGGGGATTGGCGCCGCTGCTGCAAAAGGCGCTCGATCAGCCGTCGGTGGTGCGGCAGTTTTTAGAACGCTGTCCGATCGAGGTCAGCCTGTGCCCGTTGTCGTCGGCGCTGATCGCGCTGCAGGATTGTCCGAGCCAGGCGGCATTCGACGAGATCGTGCTGTGGTTGAGTGGACAGGTAAAGGCAGCCAATCTGACCGAGATGAAGGTGTGTCTGAAAAAACCGCCTCGTCTGGCACTGAACGGCGAGAATACCCGCCAGTACAGCTACCTGTTGAGTGCCATCAGCACGCTGGCGCGGCTGCTCGATTACAGCGGCATGACGCTGCTGATCGACGAGTCCGAGCATTATTCGACCTTGAACAGCACCCAGCGCCAGCGTGCCGACTCGTTCTTCAAGGCGCTGATCGCCTGCGCACTCGGCAGCAACAGCGGACGGGTGCAGCCCGACGATATTCCGCAGCATCCGCGCGCCGACTACCCCGTCGTGTTCACGGCGGAGTCGCACCTGCTGTTCATGTTCGCGCTGACCGAGAGTAAAGATCAGATGCCGATCGGTATCTGGCTGACTCCCTCGCAGCTCTTGCGGCTCGATGATCGTTTCATCGAAAAGGATATTCGGACATTCTTCCAGACGCTGCGCGATTTTCATGCCCTGGCACACGCCTATACACCGGAGTCAGACCGCTGGGAGGCGGTGCTGATGCACGCGCCGGACTATCTCCTCAAGGCGCTGTCACAGCACCGCATCAACCTGCGCGAGCTGATCCGCACCGCCATCACGGTCTGCGATATGCTGCTGCTGCACGCCGACTATGCGCCCGATAACCTGCTCGACGATCTGCGACGCGGCTTGAAGGTGTAACTGGAGTGAACCCGGTATCGAGTCGCTCATGAATGACGCGCTCGCGCTCAAACAACGTTTGCCGATCACCTGGAGCGCCTTCTTTGGGCGGCATGGCAGCTTCACGCCGATTCAACTGCGCGCGATCCCGCCCCTGCTGGATGGCAAAAACGTCTTGTTGTCGGCTGCCACCGCCAGCGGCAAGACCGAGGCAGCGCTGGCACCGTTGATCGAGCGCTATCTGCCCACCGTGCGTCCGCGCGATCGACTGACGCTGTTGTATCTGCTGCCGACGCGGGCGTTGATCAACGATCTCGCCGGGCGGCTGGCGGCGCCGCTGGACGCGCTGCGTGTGCGTTGTGCCGTCAAGAGCCGCGACGGGGACAGCTTCGACTCGAAACACCCGGTCGATGTGCTGCTGACCACGCCGGAGTCGCTCGACTCGTTATTCACGACCGACCCCAGATGTCTGATCCATGTGCGCGCGCTGGTGATCGACGAGCTGCATATCTTTGATGCCAGCGTGCGCGGCGATCAACTGCGCGTGCTGCTGGCGCGGCTGCGGGCGCTGCAAGCCTATGCGATTGCGCAGGGGGAGCGCGACCCCGACCCGATCCAGTTTGCCGCGCTGTCCGCGACGCTGGCGGAGCCGCGAGTCAGCGCGGCGCGTTACTTTTCCGATGCCGCAATCGTGACCGTGCCCGGCAGTCGCCCGATCCAGGCGGACGTGATCGCGCTCGACGATGACTCGCCGTCGGCGCTGCTCGCCTACCTGGAGACCTTTCGCGGGCGCGGTTATAAAAAAGCGCTGGCGTTTTGCAACACCCGCGCCGAGGTCGAGCAATACGCCGCCGCTGTCCGAGCCGGTCGATCGCCGTTTGGCAGCGCGGTCTTCGTCCACTATTCCAACCTGGAGACCGAGCGACGCCACGCCATCGAAGCCCAGTTCGCGGCGGCGGAGGCGGCGCTGTGTTTCGCCAGCAGCACGCTGGAGCTGGGCATCGACATTGGCAGTATCGATATTGTGCTGCTCATCGGTGCGCCGGGGAGCGCTGACGCCTTTACCCAGCGGATCGGGCGGGCGAGCCGCCGCCAGAAGACCGCGCGGGCAGCGTGTTTTTATCGTAGCCCCTTCGAGCGCGTTTTGTTCGAGGGGCTGCTGCACTTTTCGAGTACCTTTGCCCCGCCGACGCCGTTTCGTCCGTCGGCGGCGGTACAGCAGATTTTCAGCCTGCTGAAACAGAGTCCATCTGGCGGTATCCGTCTGCAGCCGATGCTGCTGCACTTTGATGGACTGTTGAATGCGGCAGAGCTGGAATCAATCTTCGGTGAATTGCAGGCGGCGGGGTATCTGGCGAACGGTCGCCCTGGTGAATGGCGCGCGGGCGCACGGCTGCACCGTCTGGTCGATATGCAGGGTTCGGAATACGCGCCGTTGAGCCTGCACAGCAACATTCAATCCCAGGGCGGCACGGTCGCGGTGCGCGATCAGCACACACAGCGCGTCATCGCCCGTCTCGATCGGGCGATGCTCGACCGAAACGCGCTGGTGCTGGAAGGGCGTTCGCTCAGGATCGCCTGGAGTGATGGCGACGCGGTATGGATCGCCGGTCAGGGACAGGCTGCCACCCAGCAGCGCTTTCGCGGTCGAGCAGCGCGTCCCGTCGTGAGCGGTGGGGTGGCACGTCAGATACGCGCGGCGCTGACACTCCCGGACGACAGCGCACCCTATGTCGAGGGCGAGTCGGGCTGGCTGTGGTTTCACTGGCTGGGCGACATTCACGGACGGGCGCTGTTGGATTTATTGGGGGAGCGCCTCACCCTCAAAGCCAGCACACAGACGGCATTGTGTGTGCTGCTGATGGAAAAGCCGCGCGAGCTGCCGCTGGCATTCACCAGCGAACAGGTGCTGCGCTATCTGCACGGACATTATCGCACCTATGAGAGCCTGCTGGCATTGGGCGCCTATCACAGCCTGCTGCCGCTCGGTTTGCGTCGTCGTGCGGTCGTGGACGGGTTCGACGTGCCCGCATTTTTGGCGGCGGTGGCGGGTCTGCGTGTAGAAGCTGCGCCGGAGGCGACGAGCACAGCACTCTGGGAGATCGTTGAGCTGCCATGACCTCCGCTCGCCCGATTCGCGTCATGCGCATCATCGCCCGGCTCAATGTCGGCGGACCAGCGCTGCACGTCGCGCTGCTCGCACAGCATCTCAACCCGCCCGTGAATGCTGCCTACGAGTCGCTGCTGGTGGCGGGGCAGGTCGGCGACGATGAAGGCGACATGAGCTATTACGCCGAGTCGCTGGGCGTGACGCCGACGATCATCCCGGCGCTGGGACGCTCGCTGCATCCCGTGCGCGATCTGATCGTGATCGGACAGCTCGTCCGGCTGATGGGACGTTTTAAGCCGGATGTGGTGCACACTCACACTGCCAAAGCTGGCTTCGTCGGGCGGATCGCGGCGTGGATCGCCGGCATCCCCGTGATCGTCCACACGTATCACGGACATGTCTTTCGCGGCTACTTTTCACCGACGATGACGCGCGTCTTTCTGACGCTGGAACGGCTGACCGGGCGTGTGTCCGATGCTGTGATCACGCTGACCGATGGACTCGCGCGCGAGATCGTCGACGAATTTCGCGTCGTGCAGCGCGAAAAAATCGTCGTGATCGGCTTAGGACTGGACCTGCGCGCGTTCGCGGACATGCCGCGCAAAATGGGTGCGTTTCGCGCACAGCACGGCATCCCGGCGGAAGTGCCGCTGATAGGCATCGTCGGTCGGCTGGTACCTGTAAAAAATCACGCGCTGTTTCTCCAGGCGGCGGCGATCCTGCGCCAGACCCTGCCCGACGCGCATTACGTCATCGTCGGGGATGGCGAGATGCGCGTTGCGATCGAGGCGCAGATCGTCGGGATGGGGCTGACCGACCGCGTGCAGATCACGGGCTGGACGCGCGATCTCGACCCGATCTACAGCGATCTCGACGTAATGGCGCTGTCCAGCCTCAATGAAGGCACGCCAGTCACGCTGATCGAGGCGCTGGCTGCGGGGTGCGCGGTGGCGAGTACGGCGGTCGGCGGGGTGCCGGATTTGCTGGGACACGGTGCGTTCGGCGCGCTGGCAGAGTCGGGCAGCGCCGAGTCGCTGGCACAGGCGATCCTGCGCGCGCTGACCCATCCGCCGGATGCAGCGCCGATCCGTGAACAGATGGTGAGGCTTTACAGCGCACAGCGGCTGGCTGGCGATCTGGACGGCTTGTATCGGCGTCTGCTTGAGGGCTGAATAGTAAAAAAAAGCGCCTCATCCGCAGATGAGACGCTTTCTGGTTGTGTGCGCCAGGAGAGACTCGAACCCCCGACTTTCTGCTCCGTAGGCAGACGCTCTATCCGCTGAGCTACTGGCGCGTGTGAACAGAAATAGAATAACATAAGCTGGTTAGAGGGTCAAGACCCCGATTGCAAAAATGCAGGCAATGGTACGTAAACCGTCGCTGCGCCACGCATGGGCTGTGCCGCGCTATAATGGAAGGCTACCATCCACATCGACCCCGCCTGCATGGGTCGCTACACAGGAAAATCTCGTCATGCCCGACAAACCAGTGCTGCTGCCCTATCCGCGATCGCTCGTCATCACAGAGGGCAGCTACACCACCACCGACGACCGCACCGTCAATTTCGTCCTGAATGCCGACATTGTGCCCCAGGGCTACCGCTTGCAGGTGACGCCGCGCGGCATTCGCATCGAGTACGGCGACATGACCGGGGCACACTATGCTCGGCTCACGCTCAGTCAGTTGAGCGCATTTTACGGCACGACGCTGCCCGTCATGCGCATCGACGATGCCCCCGACTTTGAGCGGCGCGGCGTCATGCTCGATTGCAGCCGCGATCGCGTGCCGCAGATGAAGACGCTGTACGCGCTGATCGATCTGCTGGCGTCGTGGAAGATCAACGAACTCCAGTTGTACATCGAGCATACTTTTGCCTACGCCGGGCATGAGTCGGTGTGGGAACACGCTTCACCCTTCACCGCGTCGGATATGCGCGCCCTGGTCGATTACTGCAAACAGCGCTACATCGATCTGGTGCCGTGTCAGAGCAGCCTCGGACACATGGAACGCTGGCTCAAACATCCACAGTATCAGCATCTTGCCGAGACACCGGATGGCTTCGTGCCGCATTGGGAAACGCTGGGCATCGTGCGCCCACCCGCGACGCTCGATCCCAACGACGAGGGCAGCCTCGACCTGGTGGCGGGTTTATTCGACCAGCTGGTGCCGCTCTTTCACAGCCACTACGTCAATATCTGCGACGATGAGCCGTTCGAGCTGGGCATGGGCAAGAGCAAAACGGCGGTCGCGCAGCGCGGGGGCGCGGTCTATCTGGAATACCTGCTGAAGCTGTATCATCATGTGGCGGCAAAGGGGCGGCGTGTGCAATTCTGGTCGGACATCATCACTCAGCATCCCGATCTCGTCTCCGAGCTGCCCGACTCGATCATTCCGCTGGTGTGGGGCTACGAGGACTGGCAGCCGTCCGAACAGGACTGCGAGATGGTCAGTCAGTCGGCGCTCGACTTTTACATCTGTCCGGGCACGTCCAGTTGGAACAGCCTGGTGGGGCGCACCGACAACGCCATCGGCAACCTGAAAAATGCGGCGGCGCTCGGTCTCAAATATAACGCGATGGGCTATCTCAATACCGATTGGGGCGATAACGGGCACATGCAGCCGCTGCCAGTGAGCTATCTGGGCTTTGTCTACGGGGCAGGACTGGGCTGGTGTGTCGAGAGCAACCGTGAGGTCGATCTGCCCGCGCTGCTGGATCGTTTTGCTTTTGGCGATCGCGCCGGGGTGATGGGGCAGATCGCCTACGACCTGGGCAACGTTTACCAGTTGATCCCGCTGCCGCAGTTCAACGGCTCGTGGCTGTTCCGGGCGCTGGAGTGGTCGGCGGATGAGATGCGTGCCCGTTATCATGAGCTGCTCGAAAAACACGGCGCCGAGGCACTGACGCCCGCCGTCGTGCGCGCGGCAATGACTCAGATCACAGCGCTGATCGCCCGCATCGACGGCGCCGACATGTCCGCCGACGACACATTGATCAGGGCGGAGTTCAAACAAGCCGCCGAGCTGCTGCTGCACGGTGCCTACCGCACGCTGCGCATGTTGGGCGACTCAAGAGACGCTTCCAGTGCGGCGATGCGGATCGACCTGGAGCGCCTGATCGGGACGCAGCGGTCGTTGTGGCTGGAACGCAGTCGTCCAGGCGGTCTGGATGACAGCCTGGCGCGACTGCGGCGGCATCTGGCGGAATATCGCTAGCGATGGCGTCAGGAAAGAAGAAAAGAAGGGAAGAAGGAAAGACGATCAACTATGCTGACCAAACCTGAAATTATGAGTCCGGCTGGCTACTATCCGCAGCTCCACGCCGCCATTGAAGCCGGGGCGGATGCCGTCTATTTCGGACTCAAGCATTTCACCGCCCGCGCCAAAGTCGGCTTTGCGCTGGCTGAACTGCCCGACGTGATGCGCACGCTGCACAGCCGGGGTGTGAAAGGCTACGTCACCTTCAACACGCTGGTATTCGACCACGAGCTGCGCGAGGCGGTCACGACGATCGCGGCGATCGCGGCGGCAGGTGCCGACTCGATCATCGTGCAGGATGTCGGCATGGCGGGGCTGGCGCATCGGATCGCCCCCGATCTCGAACTACACGGCAGCACCCAGATGAGTATCACCAGCGCCGAGGGGGTGGCGCTGGCACAGCGCGTCGGCGTGAGCCGGGTGGTGCTGGCGCGCGAATTGTCCCTGAGCGACATTCGCGCCATTCGTGAACAGACCGACTGCGAGCTCGAAGTATTCGTGCATGGCGCGCTGTGCGTGTCGTATTCCGGACAGTGTTTCTCGTCCGAGGCGTGGGGCGGACGCAGTGCCAACCGGGGCAAGTGCGCCCAGGCATGTCGGCTGCCCTACGAGCTGCTGGTCGATGATCAGCTCAAGCCGCTGGGCGATGCGCGTTACCTGCTGTCGCCAGGTGACCTGTACGCGCTGCATCAAATCCCGGAGTTGATCGAGATCGGCGTCTCGACGCTCAAGATCGAGGGGCGCTACAAGGACGAAAATTATGTCGCACTGACCACCGACGCCTACCGCCGCGCCGTCGATGCAGCCTGGGAGCACCGTCCTAATCCGGTCACACGCCAGGACGAGACCACACTGACCCAGGTGTATTCGCGCGGCTTGGAGGCGCACTTCATCGGCGGCACCAACCATCAGACGGTGGTGTCGGGACGGTCGCCGCGCCATCGCGGTGTCCTGTGCGGACGGGTGGCGCAGGTGTACGCCGATCGCGTCGTGATCGAGCCGAGCGACATCCAGGCGATCGCCCCGCTCAAGCCGGGCGATGGAGTCGTTTTTGACGCCGCCGACTGGCGCAGCCCGCAGATCGACGAGGAAGGCGGCAGCGTGTACCAGGTCGATCAGGTCGGCGACCAGCTCGCACTCTCTTTCGGCAACCGCGCCATCGACTTCGACCGCATCCGTCCCGGCGATTGGGTGTGGCGCACGCACGATATCACGGTCGATAAAGCCGCGAAACCATTCACCCAGCCGGGCGCGCCGCTGCACAGGCAGCCTCTCGATGTGCGCGTGGTCGCTCACGAGGGCGCGCCGCTGACCCTGACCTGGACGCTGACAACGCAGCCGAGTCTCACAGTCACGGTGGCATCCCCCGACGCGCTCGGACGCGCCAACAGCCGGGGCGTGACGACCGAGTATCTGCACGGTCAGTTGGCGCGCCTGGGCACGACCGCCTATCGACTGGAGACGCTGACGCTGGACAGTGCGGGCGAGCCGTTCATTCCCAGCTCGCTGCTCAACAGGCTGCGTCAGGAGGCGGTCGAGGCGCTGATCGCATTGCAGACGCAGCCGCGCCCGTCGCTGATTCACGATCCGATGATGATGCTGGACGCGGCACTGGCAGGCTCTCAGCCCACGCCGCACGCCAGCCGCGCGCCTAACGACGTGCGGCTGCATCTGCTGGTGCGCACCCCGCAGCAGCTCGAAGCGGCTATCGCCGTCCGCCCGACCAGCATCACCCTCGATTATCTGGAGTTGTACGGGCTGCGTCCCGCCGTCGAGCAGATCAAGGCGGCGGGCATCACCGCGCGCGTCGCCAGCCCGCGTGTGCTGAAGCCGCACGAGCAGCGCGTCGTCAACTTTCTGCTGCGGCTCGACTGTGCCATCCTGGTGCGCTCCGGCGGACTGCTGGAGGCGCTGCAAGGACGCCATGCGCACGCGCTGATCGGGGATTTCAGCCTGAACGTGGCGAACCAACTGACCGCGGAAACCTATCTCGGACTGGGAGTCGAGACGATCACGCCGACTCACGACCTCAACGCTGACCAGATCGCGGCGCTGGCATTGGCGATCGGCGGTGATCGCATCGAGGTGATCGCCTATCATCATCTGCCCGTCTTTCATACCGAACACTGCGTCTTCTGTCGTTTCCTGTCCACAGGCACCAGCCATCTCGACTGTGGGCACCCGTGCGAGACGCACAAGCTGGCGCTGCGCGACGAACAGGGACGGGCGCACCCAGTGATGGCGGACGTCGGCTGTCGCAATACCGTGTTTGGCGCCGAGGCGCAGGTCGCCAGCCGTCACCTGGAACGGCTGATGGCGGGCGGTATCAGGGATTATCGACTGGAATTCGTGCATGAGTCCGGTGACGTGGTGCGGCAGGTGACGGGGGCGTTCAACGATTATTTCGCGGGTCGGCTCGATGCGGGGACGCTCGATGTGCGCCTGGGGAAGATCGCGCCGGAAGGCACGACCGAGGGATCGCTGTTCGTGCCGGAGGGCTATCTGAGCGTGCCGGTGATGGGGTGACCAGAGTCACACGCTCTCAGGCGGGAACAGCTTATCGACGGACACGCTGAAGCCGGGCAGCAGATCGGGGAAGGTGAGCACGGCGGCGGCGTCCAGCAGCGTGACTGCCTCCTCGGTGTGTATCTCGATCGCTCGCTTTGCGGGGATGAAGATGAGCGCATAGACCGCGCTATGCGTCAGGTAGAACTCGGCTTTTTGACGTAGAGGCGGGAAACGGTCGCTCTTCGATTTGACCTCGATGCAAATCGGGGGGATGTAGTTTGCGACAGAATCATCGGTAATCTGCTGCTCTCCGACGATGATCGCTGCATCGGGAAGCCGATCGTTTGCGTCGTCATTCGCTGGACGCACACGTCCTTCCCCGACAATGAATCCAGTAATTTCAGGATGCGTATCAAAGTAGTTGTTCAAGGACTGACCCAGGCGCATGGTGATATAGCCGTGTATAAAATTTGGCATGGCTTTTTCGACTATTTCCCCATCGATCAGTTCAAAACGGCGGTCGGCGTGTTCCGGGCGCGCGATGAACGCCTCGAACTGGTCGGTGGTAATTCGTTTTTCCAGCGTGGTCATGACTCGTCCTCGATGCGGTCGGCGGGCGGGAACAGCTTATCGACGGACACGCTGAAGCCGGGCAGCAGGTCAGGGAAAGTAAGATCCTCGCTTGGCAGCAGTACAGTGTCACTGCCGTTCGCCATATACACCTCGACCAGTCGCTTTTCTGGCAGGATGACGAGCGCAACCTGCGCACCGTGTGCCAGGTAAAATGCCGCCTTCGCGCGCGGTCTTTTAAGCGGATCATCGGGTGACTTGATTTCTATACAGATGTCCGGGATATAGTCCTCGACGCCGCGATTTTTGAACTTAACCCGACGGGGGGTGACGGCAACATCTGGCAGGCGGTCATTGTTTTCATCCCCGGTGGGGCGGTGCCGCGCCTCGACACTGACTACACCGACGATCTCAGGATGCGCGTCGAAGAAATTGTTCAGAAATTGACTCAAGCGTCCGGCAATGTAACCATGTATGAGCGTAGTCATAGCCTTTTCCGTGATCTCCCCCTCGATGAGTTCGAACCGACGATCCGCGTTTTGTTCAAGCGCGATGAACGCCTCGAATTCGGGCGTGGTGACGCGCTGTAAGGTCTGGGTCATGATTCGTCCTCGATGCGGTCGGCGGGCGGGAACAGCTTATCGACCGCGACGCTGAAGCCGGGCAGCAGGTCAGGGAAGGTGAGCATGTCGGCGGCGGTCAGCAGCGCTAATTCGTCGTCGGCGCTATAGACCTCGATCATGCGCTTGATGGGACGCACAATCAGCGCGTATTGAGCGCCATATTCCAGATAGAATGCTGCCTTTTTACGCATCGTAGTCAGACGATCGTCGGGCGATTGAATCTCGATGCACATTTCAGGTATGAAGTTGGCGGCACCGCGCCGCGTGATCTTGCGCCTGCCCATCACGAGGGCAACATCAGGTATGCGATCGTTTTTCGTGTCGTCTGTCGGACGATGGCGCGATTCGACATAGACATCTGCCGCCACCGAGCCGTTCCCTTGCAGCCATAGTTTGAGTACAAAAGATATTTCTGACTCGATCCACGCATGTTCCTGGCTTGGCATTGGCTTCTCCACAATTTCCCCATCGATGAGTTCGAACCGACGATCCGCGTTTTGTTCAAGCGCGATGAACGCCTCGAATTCGGGCGTGGTGACGCGCTGTAAGGTCTGGGTCATGATTCGTCCTCGATCGGGTTCGCGGGCGGGAACAGCTTATCGACGGATACGCTGAAGCCGGGTAGCAGGTCGGGGAAGGTCAGCGTATCCGATGCAGACAAGATGGCGATCTCGTCGTCGGCGCTGTAGACCTCGATGGTGCGCTTGTCTGGGCGGACGACAAGGGCGCAAAGCGCCCCGTTTTCCAGATAGAAATCCGCTTTCTTCCGCATCGTTTTCAGGCGATCGTCAGGTGATTGAATCTCGATGCAGAGGTGGGGTATGAAATTCGCCGCGCCGCGCCGGGTGATTGGACGATTTCCCAGCACGACGGCGACATCGGGCAATCGATCGTTTTCCGGATCATCGGTGGGACGATAACGCGCATTGCCGACGACGCGCGCCTCAATCTCTGCGTGGACATCGAAATAATTGTTGAGAACCTGCGAGAAACGCCCCTCAATCATTCCATGTTGTTCGGTCGGCATGGCTTTTTCGACGATCTCCCCATCGATCAGTTCAAAGCGGCGGGCGGCATTTTCCGGGTGGGCGATGAACGCCTCGAATTCGGTCGTGGTCACGCGCTGGATGTCATTAATCGTCATGAGCAGTGATCCTGAACCCTATACGTGGTTTCAGTATATATGAAAAACAACCCCGTTCCGCTGGAATGGGGTTGTTTTTTCACGCCGCACGACAGCGCACCGACAAGGGCGCCGTCCCTAAAGACATTCTGCCTATGCCGCCGCGAACGTCAGCGCCGTGCCGTCGTCGGTGGCATCGACGACCACCGTGTCCCCTTCGCGGATGCGTCCTTCGAGGATCGCGGTCGCCAGCGGGTCTTGCAGCTCGCGCTGGATCGCCCGCTTGAGCGGACGCGCGCCATAGACCGGATCGTAGCCCTTGATCGCCAGTACCGCCCGCCCCGCCTCGGTCAGCTCCAGCGTCAGGCGGCGGGTCGCCAGCAGACGGCGCAGTCGCTCGATTTGAATATCGACGATGCGGGCGATGTCCGCCTGTGCCAGCGCGCGAAAGACGATCACGTCGTCCAGACGGTTGAGAAACTCAGGACGGAATACGTCGTCGAGTTCTTCGATGACCGCCGCGCGGATGTCGGACGCCGCTTCGCCACTCATCGCCTTGATGGTGGCACTGCCGACGTTGCTGGTCATGATGATGATCGTGTTGGTAAAATCGACCGTGCGCCCTTGTCCGTCGGTCAGGCGTCCGTCGTCGAATACCTGCAAGAAGATGTTGAATACGTCGGGGTGCGCCTTTTCGACCTCATCGAGCAGCACGACCGCATACGGACGCCGCCGCACCGCCTCGGTCAGTTGTCCGCCCTCGTCGTAGCCGACATAGCCCGGCGGCGCCCCGATCAGCCGCGCGACCGTGTGCCGCTCGCCAAATTCGCTCATATCGATGCGCACCATCGCGCCCTCGTCGTCGAACAGAAAGGCTGCCAGCGCCCGCGCCAGCTCGGTCTTGCCGACACCGGTCGGGCCCAGGAACAGAAATACCCCGACCGGGCGATTCGGATCGCTCAACCCGGCACGGCTGCGGCGTACCGCCGACGCCACCGCGCGCACCGCGTCATTCTGTCCGATCACGCGGTCATGCAGCCGGTCTTCCATGCGCAGCAGCTTTTCGATCTCGCCTTCCAGCAGCCGCGCCACCGGGACGCCCGTCCACTTGCTGACCACCTGCGCGATGCCATCGGCATCCACTTCTTCACGGAGCATGGTCACGCCTTCGGCGCGTGCCGCATCGACCGTCGTCTCCAGCGCCACCAATTCGCGTTCCAGATCGGGCAGCGTGCCGTAACGCAGCCGGGCGGCGGTCTCCAGGTCGGCGCGACGTTCCGCCTGTTCGAGCGCGATCTTTGCCTCGTCGATCCCGCTTTTGACGGCACGAATGCCCTCGATCTGGGCTTTTTCGGTCTGCCAGCGCGCCATCAGCGCATTCAGGGTTTCGCGCTCGTCGGCGATCCCGCTCTCCAGCGCATCGAGCCGCGCGCGCGAGGCGCTGTCGCGCTCTTTCCTGAGCGCCTCGCGCTCGATCTCCATCTGCATGATGTGGCGCTCGACGGCATCGAGCGCGGTCGGCTTGCTGTCGATCTCCATCTTCAGCCGGGCGGCGGCTTCGTCGATCAGGTCGATCGCCTTGTCGGGAAGCTGACGATCGGGCAGATAGCGATCGCTCAACGTCGCCGCCGCGATCACCGCGCCGTCCTGGATGCGCACGCCGTGATGCACCTCGTAGCGCTCTTTGAGTCCACGCAAAATGCTGATGGTGTCCTCGACCGACGGCTCTTCCACGAACACCGGCTGAAAGCGACGTTCCAGCGCGGCATCTTTCTCGATGTACTTGCGGTACTCGTCCAGTGTGGTCGCGCCGATGGTGCGCAGCTCGCCGCGCGCCAGCATCGGCTTGAGCATGTTGCTGGCATCGACCGCGCCCTCGGCGGCGCCCGCGCCGACAATCGTGTGCAGCTCGTCCAGGAACAGGATCACCCGTCCGCCGCTGTCCGAGACCTCTTTCAGGACCGCTTTGAGCCGTTCCTCGAATTCACCGCGAAACTTGGCGCCCGCCAGCAGTGTGCCCATATCGAGGGTGATGATGCGTTTATCGCGCAGCCCTTCGGGTACGTCGCCGTTGACGATGCGCTGTGCCAGCCCTTCGGCGATCGCCGTCTTGCCGACGCCCGCCTCGCCGATCAGCACCGGGTTGTTCTTGGTGCGGCGGCTGATCACCTGGATCACGCGGCGAATCTCTTCCTCGCGCCCGATCACCGGGTCGAGCTTGCCCTGACGCGCCAGCGCGGTCAGATCGCGTCCGTATTTTTCCAGCGACTTGTAGGTACTTTCCGGGTCTTGCGAGGTGATGCGTCCGCCGCCGCGCACGGCGGACAGCGCCTGTAACACGGTGTCGCGTGTGACTCCGGCGCGTTCGAGCGGCGCGTTGAGGCTCTTTTCGACCGTCAGTGCCAGCAGGATATGCTCGGTACTGACGTACTCGTCCTGCATCCTGGCTGCCTCGGACTCGGCGGTCGTCAGCAGGACCGTCGCGGGCTTGCCGAGTCCGGCTTTGGCGTTGCTGCCATAGCTGCGCGGACGTTCGTCGATCTGGCGTTCGTATTCGGTCAGCAGCGACGCCGGGCGCGCGCCGATCTTGGCGATCACTTCCGGCGCCACCCCATCCTTTTGACTGAGCAGCGCGACCGCGATATGCAGCGGCTCGACGGCGACGTGCCCGCGCGCGTCCGCCAGCTTTTGCGCCGTCAGCAGCGCATCCTGTGCTTTGGTGGTGAAACGGTTCATATCCATGAGGGATGAACACCTTTTTGAGTGAGGGCGGGATTTTTAAAGTGTACAGAGAGGGCATATAAACGACGTTAGAGGGCAGATCGTCTACAATCACGCTGATTGGATCGAGCGATGTGAGGCAAAACCAATGAAACGCTGGATGATGACCGTTGTAATCGTGCTGTGTAACGCATTCGCCACCCGTGCGCAGGACGCGACGCCCGCCGTGCCGTTCGCGGATACACCGCCGCCGCGACTGGTGATCCAGCTTGAAAACGACGCCCGCGCCGCGACCTGCAGCGCGTTTCAGCGCGATGCCTTTGCATCGTATTTCGTCCGCGCTGGCGATACGCTGGCTGCGCTGCTGCGCGATACCCCGGACTACACCCCGACGCAGATAGCAGTGCTGAACTGCATCGATGATCCAGCGGCGCTCCCGGTCGGGGCGGCGATCTTCCTGCCTGCGCATATCGGCGCTGGCGATCAGGGTGTGCCGCCGCGCGATCCGCTGGCGCTGCTGGGACTCGCCCGGTTTCAACTGACCAACACCTGCGCGCACGACTGGATCGATGGGATCGGCGCGGCGCCGCGCTGTCCCGATGAACCGGCGCGGGCGATCTACGCGGTGTATCAGCCGTTTTCAGAGGGAGGGATGATCTGGTTTTCCGACACGCGCCAGATCGTCGTGCTGTTGGAAGATCGGACATTCAGGATTTTTGAGGATGGCTATCAGGAGGGGATGCCAGAATCGGTGTTGATCCCGCCGCCAGGGATGTCCGCCCCGGTGCGCGGCTTTCGGCTGGTGTGGGATGCGCTCGGTGGCGCACAGGGCGATCTGGGATGGGCGACCCTGCCGGAGCAGGGCTTTGACAGCGCGCGTCAGGCGGCGGGACGGCTGAGTTACACCACCTACATCGCCGCGACTGGCGGCACGCTTGCGCTGACCGAGCTGCCAGACTCGACCGTCGGATTCTGGTCGGCGGTCAGCGCCCCCTCCTGACGGTCATCCGGTCGGCAGACTGACCATGAAACAGGCGCCGCGCAGATCGCCATCGGCGTCCTCGACAGCGATCTGTCCCCCCTGCGCCTCGATCGCCAGCTTGCAGAATGCCAGTCCCCAGCCAAAACCGCGCCGCGCCCGCCGCTGTGCCGACGGACGGCGGTAGCTCTCGAAGATCGACTCGCGCTGTTCGACCGGGATACCCGATCCATCGTCGCAGATGCGCACCCGCACCTGCCGCGTCGTGCTCTCGTGCGCGGCGTCGATATGGATGCGCGTCCCGGTGGGGGTGTGATGAATGGCGTTGTCGATCAGATTGACCAGCACGCGCCGCGTCAGGTGATCGTCCGCGAACACGGGCGGCAGATCGGACGGCGCATGGATCTCGACCTGGAGGTGCATCTCTTCGATCAGGTTGGTCAGCAGCATGACCGCATCCGCGATGATCGGCTGGAGCGGCTGTGTCTGGGCATGGATCGGCATCTGTCCCGTCTCGATGTGGGCGATGTCGAGCAGGCTTTCCATTTGACGTATCAGCTTGCCGCCGCTGTCGAGGCACAGTTTCAGGACGCGGCGCGTGTCTTCTGCCGACATATCTGGCTGCAACGTCAGCTCGATCCCGGTCAGGATCGACGACAGCGGCGCGCGCAGATCGTGGATCGCCATCTGGATCAGCATCTCGTGAAAACTGGCGGGTTGCTTGGGTTGCGTCATGGGGTGACCGCACTCATTATGATTGTGAACGAAAATAAAAATGGCTCAACCAAAATATATCATAATTGTTACATTGTGCGCACTATCACTCTGCGCGCCGCCGCTACGCCCAATCCGATCAGCAGCCAGTAGAGCCATATCCAGCGGTCGAACAGCGTGATCGCATCCGCCAGGTTGAAGATCATATGGGCAGCCCATGCCGCGCCCAGCCCCGCCGCGATTGTCCTCACCACGCCATCGCCCATGCGCCATGCCCGCCACAACAGCCCGATCCACGCCGCCGACCAGCCGACATAGAGCGCGATACCCGGAAGTCCCAGGTCGGCGCCGATTTGCAGCACCAGATTGTGCGCGTGCGGCAGTATCGCTGTTTCATAGCCCTCGACGGGATAACGCGCGCGTACCGCCCGCGTCCGAAACTGGTTGATGCCGACTCCGGTCAGCGGGTAATCGCGCAACACCTCGATCCCGGCGCGCCAGATATTCGTCCGTCCGATCTGACTGCCGACATCGCGCTCGACCGACTGCACTGCCAACCCGGACGGCACCAGCAGATTGAGCGCGAGTACCATCTCCAGGACCGCGATCGCTACCAGCCCCGCCAACGCAACCTGCCGTCTCACGCCTGCGCGCATCACCAGAAAGATCGCCACCACCCCGCCGATCAATGCACCGATGATCGCCATACGCGACTGACCGAGCAGCAGCGCAGCCGTCAACGTGATCAGCGCCGCCCATGCCAGAGCGCGTGTCAGACCCGGCACGCGCACGCGATCGGTCAGCGCCAGCGCAGCGGCTGCAGGCGCCAGCAGACACAGCGCCCCGCCGATCTCGTTGACGTTGAAGCCGGCGCCGACCAGCGGCAGGTCGCGCAGGCGCGGGAGCGCATCGATGATCCCCTGCAGCAGACTCGACTTGATAGTGTATTGTGAGGTCAGCAGCGCCACCACGCCCACCAGCGCCGCAAAGCCAGCCGTGCCGACCAGCAGTGCCCGCAGCGCGCCCGGAGTCCGCCCCCAATCTCCGATCACCCAGACGATACCGACGCCCATCACCACCCGCGATACCGACCACATTCCCCAGGTATAGGGCGCGATGGCGATATTCAGGACGCATAATGCGATCAGGGCGGCTAAGTAATAATCGATCGGGGTACGGGTGATGAGCCGTCGCAGCACGACCGCGCGCCCCGCGAAGATTGGTATGAACAGGATGAGGCTGTTGATGCGCGCCGGGTCGGGCGCCCAATGGCTGATCACCAGTCCGATCAGCAGGATCAGCTCGATCGCGCGCCAGACGGCGGTCACGCGCGCTCCAGCCTGCGCCGGATGTGCTGGCTTACCAGAGCTGGAGTCGCGTGGGAGGGCTGCTTCGGTCATTGAATCCCCTTTGTCGGGTCGTCTCTATGGAGTGGATGTGTTATAAAACTCAAACCGAAAACCAGCAGATCACCCACTTAATTCGTTGTAATTTGTCCGATGATAGGGTAGAGTCGGACTGACGTAAATAGCCTTGTGTCACATCGGGGAAGCATGAAACGGGCGTCATATCGATTTAGCCTTTTGCCTTTTAGCTCAGGATCAAGCCATGTTTCTCCATAAAGTGACCCACGTTTCCCTCGACTCTTTCTATGAGAAGAGCAAAAATAAGCGCGTCGTCCTGCTCTATCCCTGGACGAACTATCGCAATCTGTTCCTGGCGTATTTTCTCAACAGCGGTCAGGACGGCTTATTATACTATCGTGTCATCGGTCAGGCTCAACCCGTCACCATTCAGGAAGTCGCGGCGGATATGATCGATCAGATCAGCCGTGTGGTCGGCACCTTTGGCAAAAAGACGCGCGCCGCCCTCAAAAAGAACAACCCGACTCAAATCGGTGAGGCGCTCGCCGCCGACCTGGGCGCTCATGCCAAGTCGCCAGTGGTGCTGTACATCGACGAGGTGGACAAGATCGATCTCGATGACGCATTCACCCGGTTCATCGAGGCATTTGTCGGCGCGCTGCCTCAACACGTCCAACTGGCAGTCAGCAGCCGCCTGCTCACCTATACCCCCTGGGCAGGACTGGTCGCCAGCGGCGATGCGATCGTGCTGGGCACCGAACAGCACAAAGACGACATGATGTTCACCATTGAAAGCGATCCGCGTCCGCAGATCGAGGTCTTCGCCTTTGGTCGCGGGCATGTGCTGGTCAATGGTCAGCCTATTACCAATTGGGATGGCGCCCTGCCGCGCAACCTGTTATTCTTCTTTTTAGATCGTCCGCTGGTGACCCGCGACGAAATTTTCGGCGTGTTCTGGCCCGCACTGACCGTCAAGGAAGCCACCAACGTCTTTCATGTGACCAAGCGCAAGATCACCGAGCGCATCAATATGAAAGTGCAGCAGACCGGCAGCTTTGAACTGACTCAGTACAACAGCGGTTTTTATCTGCCCTCGGACAAGGTCGTGAGACATTATGACGTGTCCGATTTTGTCGAATCGGTCGAGAAGGCGCTGATCGCCACCGACGAACGCGAACAACAGTTCCTCTTTGCCCGTGCGATCGATCTGTACAAGGCGCCCTTCCTGCAGACGATCGAGATGGAATGGGTGCTGAAGCGGCGCGAACAGCTTCGTCAGATGTATGCACAGGCGTTGATCGGGATGGGGCGTTTGTGCGCGGGGGATGGCGACGACCGTCGCGCGCTCGGCTATCTGACGCGCGCGCTCAAAGAGGGTCCAGAGCGCGAGGACATTCACCGTCAGGTCATCTCGCTCTATGCCAAGCTCGGCATGACCGATGACGCCCTATCTCAATACGGTCACCTGAAGGATTACCTGCATCAAACGCTGAAGATTCTGCCGGCGCGTGAGACCATCGCCCTGTACGACATGATCGTCTCGCAGAAGAAATGAAGCGCGCCAGCGCCGAGGGACGCGCCCCGTTTCCCGCCGATCATCTGGGTGTGCTCGCCGCTGGCGTACTCCTGATGGTGGTCGGTTGGGGCGGCTTGCTGGTGCTGGTGCGCACGCAAGACCCTTTCATCGGGCAGCGCTGGCTGTTCCTGCTCTTGCTCCAGATCGCGGCTGCCGGGACGGTGCTGCCGCTGATGCGCTACCTCAACGCCCGGCTCACGCCGCGCGGACGCCGATTGCCCCCTGGGGGGGTGATCGTGCGTCAGAGCGTGTGGGTCGGGCTGTTTGCTGCGGCGTGCGCGTGGCTGCAAATTCCGCGTGTGCTGTCCCCGGCGATCATGTTTTTTCTGGCGCTGGCATTCGTGATCGTCGAGATATTTTTGCGATCGCGCGAGCTTCCTGGTGAGCGCAGCGCTGCGAACGGGGCATAGGGACGCATAACAATGCGTCCGCCCGACAGATTATTCGGATTTATTTTTTTCATTCACGCGGGAATTCAGACTGCTTTGTAGTGCTTCTCTTGTTTGGCGCCAGCGACGGACTCGGAGATTAGATTTTGGGCGACCAGCTCATGCAGGTGCTTGGCGTCGCTGGTCGATAGCCTGCCATCTTCATGCCCAAGCGCGACGGCGACCTCGGAACGACTGCGTTCCGTGCCGTGAAAATTTTCCTTGAGGATGTTGTAGACGACCTCTCGACGAGTACGGCGGCTCTTCAAAGCGTGGTACTCGAACACGACACTGTCCGTCGTGGAGGGTTGTATCCGTTTGGCGATATGCCCCTCCTGATGCAGACCTTCCAGTTTAGCGATGTCGTCGGCATTCAGTTCTTTTTTGCGGGTGATCCGTTCACCGATTTCGGTGCGGGTGATCCAGCCCGATTCCTGTGCGAACAGCGTTAACAACGTTTGTTGCAGGGGTGAAATCGCCATATGCTGCCTTGTTTGCTCTGTTCTTTACGATAATTCGTTCATCTTACTTGTTTTATGAGGGGAACGCAATCATCACGCCGCTGGTCTGGCTCGAAGCCGGTCGATGTCCTCGCTGTTCTGTGGCTGTTCTGTCGTTGTTCTGTCGTTGCTCAAATGGAGCAACGAAAGCAAATTCAAATAATCTTTCGCTCGGATGCATTGTTATGCGTCCCTGTAACATTTGACTTCTTTTTGGACACTCCATGACAAAACGAATCCATTGATTTAGGTTCGACCCTTCATGGTGCATTGATGATGAATTATGCTACACTCTAGAAACTAACGAGGACACCATATGAAACGCGATCTTGATTCTCTCATGCAGCAGCGCGGGCTTGATGCTTATCTTGTCCTGGGCGGTATCCTGGGCGACGAGGGCGACAACGAAATTCTGACCTACATGAGCGGCGGTGCGCCGATCACGGGCGGGACGATCATGGGTGCGCGCGGCGTGGCACCGCTGCTGGTAGTCAACGCGATGGAGATCGAGGAAGCTGCCAAGAGTGGTCTGACGATCATGACCGAATTCGACTTCGGTTGGGCGCAGCTCATCGAAACGGCGCAGGGTGATCGTGCGCAGGCTGCCGTCGGCTTGATCGGGCGCATTATGTCGCATGTCGGCGTCACGGCGGGGCGCGTCGGTGTGTACGGGCGCGGCGCGATCAACCGCAGCATCGAATTCGTGCGCATGTTGCGCGAGGCGTATCCTGCCATCGCCTTTGTCGGTGAGACAGGCATGACGCTGTTCGATGAGGCAGCGCTGACCAAGGACGACGACGAGCTGGCGCGGCTGCGCTCGGTGGCGGGGCGCACCTCCGAGGTGCTGCACGCGACCTGGGATTATATCGCCGGACACCGCGCCGACGGCGATCGCGTGGTGGACGCCGCTGGCGCCGCGCTCACTATCGGCGCCGTCAAGCGGTTTATCCGCCGCGCCTTGCTCGACCGCGACCTGGAAGACACCGGCACCATTTTCGCACAGGGGCGCGACGGCGGCTTTCCGCACAGCCGCGGTGAGGCGGCAGAGGGGCTGCGACTCGGTCAGGCGATCATTTTCGATCTGTTCCCGCGCGAATTAGGCGGCGGTTTTCATCACGACTGCACGCGCACCTGGTCGATCGGATTTGCGACGCCCGATGTGCAGCGCGCCTACGATCAGGTACGCGACGCTTTCGACATAGCGATCGATACCTTTCGCATCGGCATGACCGCAAAGCAGCTCCAGGGCGGGGTGCAGGATTATCTCGAAGCCCAGGGACATCCGACGACGCGCAGTCACCCCGGTACGACCAGCGGCTATATGCACAGCCTGGGACACGGCGTTGGTCTCGCCATCCACGAGCGCCCATCGCTGAGTCATCTATCCGAGGATGTGTTGCAGGCAGGCATGGTGATCAGCATCGAGCCAGGGCTGTATTATCCTGATGACGGGTTCGGCGTGCGTCTCGAAGACCTGGTTTACGTCGATGCCGGGGGCAGCCTGGTCAGCCTGACCGACTTTCACAACGACTTGATCCTGCCGCTGCGTGGATGACCGATGCCTGGCACGGGGTGAGGAGATTTTCGGGGATGGACAACCAGGCGGATAGTACAGCACCACCTTCATTAAATTCATTGAATACTCTGAATACAATCAATACACTGCACACGCCGCATATAGTGACCTCTAAGGCAAGCAATCCGGCGGCTCCGGCGTCCGATCTGCCGCTGGCGCCGCCAGCCGAGAGCGTGCCGAATCTGCTCTCGCCTGAATGGGAGGCGATCCTGCGTCAGACCGAGCGCGAGGTGGTCGAGACGCTCGATCTCGGTCAGGTATTGACCTATGTGATCGACATCGCCGTGCGTGCCACGCTCGCTGACGATGCGGGCGTGGCTATCATCAGATCGGCGACCAGCTACGAATTCGTCCAGGTGGCTGGGGAACATTATCATCTCGGCATCTTCCCAATCCCGTTGGACAACGGGATCATCGGACGTGCCATTCGCACCCGCCAATCGATTTTCACCCCCGATGTCAGCGCCGATCCCGATTATCTGCCGTTCGTCCTGGCGACGCGCGCGCAAATGACACTGGTGATCGTGTGGCGCGATGAATTGATCGGCGCGCTGGTTTTAGAGACCGACCAGTACGACCGCTTCACCGAAGCGGTCTATCGCTTCATGCTGTCGTTCACCGAGCGTGTCGCGCTGGCGATCGACAACGCCCGCGCGCACGAACAACTGCGCCGCCGCGTGCACGAACTCGACGCGCTCACCGAGCGACTGCGCGCGGTCGAGCTGCTGAAATCGACCTTGCTCGACGTGGCGGCGCACGACCTGCGCAACCCGGTCAATGCCATCCATCAGCTGGCAAACATCCTGCTGCACGAGGACGATCTCCCCCCGGAACGAGTTCGGCTGATGCTGCAAGCCATCGTCGGCTCGGCGGGCGAGGCGATGCGCATCACCGAAGACCTGCTGCTGCTGCGGCGGGTGGAAAAAGGCGGCGGCGGCGGCGCGACCTACCGTCCGCTCGACCTGATGGGGCTGCTGCGCGCGGTGATCGACAAGAAAAAGCCGAGCGCGGCGCTGCGCCAGCAACTACTGTTAAGCGATCTGCCCGACCAGGCGATCATGATGCTCGGTGAGCCGACGCTGCTGCGCGAGATGCTGTCGAACCTGATCGACAATGCCATCAAATATACGCCCGATCACGGGCACATCACCGTGATCGTCGATCAGGAGACCGACTCATCGGTGCGCATCGCGATCATGGATACCGGCTACGGTATCGTGCCGGACGAACTGTCGAAAATATTCGACCCGTTTTACCGCGTGCAATCCGCGATCGATCATGGCATTCTGGGGACAGGTCTCGGACTGCACATCGTCCGCCAGATCGTCGATCAGCACAGCGGCACGATCGCGGTGTCCAGCACCCAGGGCGTCGGCTCGACCTTCAGCGTCACGCTGCCGATCCTGTTATCCTAATGAAGTGCGCATAGCAGGGACGCATCACAATGCGTCCGTATTGCAGGGGCGCATCACAATGCGTCCGCTTTGTTTTCGCTGCTCGATAAAGAGGTGAAGAATCATGTCAAGCCCGTTTGCCAGCGAGTGGCGCGAATGCCTGCGCGCTCATTATCAGCATGTCGTGCGCACCAACGATCGTCTCACCCTCGGCACCCTGAGCGGGGTGCTGAGTCAGGTCGGCTTCACCGAGGCAGAATTGGCAGAGCTGACCATCCGCGCCACCATGCACATCGATGACGTGCCGCCCGATTTCACCCCCGACATGACGGTGATGGTGGCGATCGCCCATGCCGTTTCCGCCCCACAGCCCGACTCCGCGCCGCTGCCAGAGTTGATCGCCGCCGCCGAAGCCGCAGTGGAAGCCGCCGAAGCGCTGAACGAGCCGTCACCTGACTCAAGCGCATCCGACGAGCCGATCGCGGTCGCGGATGACGCGCCGCCCGCGCTCTACAATCCCGATGCGCCTAAACAGATGAATATGTTCTGAACCACGAGTCGAGACCTTCTGAACGGACGCATTGTTATGCGTCCCTACGAATCAGATCGTATTTACACATAAAAATGCGTCCGGTTGTCGATGCAATGCATCCGATTCTGGATGTTTTTCGGTCAATGACCAGTGCGGACGTGTCGTGCGTCCGGCGCACCCGTCGCTACACCTCGAACTGATTGACCACCTGCTGCACCCACGTTCCCAGGCGGGTGAGCGTCTTTTCGCCCTGCCCATCCTCGTCGATCCCCAACCCCAGGAACATATTTTCAACCTGAGCGCGCGACTCGTTGAATTGGTAATCGCTGACTCCCCACATGCCCCACAGCTCGGCGCCGTGATCCATCAGATCGTCCGCCAGGATACCGACGGCATCGAGAAAGTTGAAGCCATAGCCATTCTGATCGCCCAACCCGAAAATGGCGACCTTCTTGCCTTCCATATTGGCGCCTTCCAGCTTCGGCAGGAAAAATGCCCAGTCATCCTGCAAAAGTCCGGTATTCCAGGTCGGGATACCGCAGATCAGATAGCTGTATTTCAGGAATTGGTCTGGCGCGGTGCTGCCGATGTTGGCAATGTCCACCAGTCCGGGTTTCGCCTTGTCAAAGGCGTCTTTGAGCTGGTAGGCGACTGCCTCGGTCTTGCCCGTGCTGCTGCCGTAGAAAATGCCGATCTGTGCCATGAGGTTGCTCCTTGAACGGATTGTGCTGTCTGTCACAAGTGTACCAAAATCGCGCGCGTGTGGCGATCGCAGACAGATGATGGGCGCTGCTGATTGAGACAGCACTATGTCACAGCCACCCCTGCCTCGATCATGCGCTGATTGCCACTGGCGGGCAGATCGACGGTGTACAGCGCCCGATCGAGCTTGTGTGCCCAGCGCGCGACGTGCATCGCCCCGCCGTCTTCATTGGACTCGACGACGATGATTGTGTCGCTTAAAGCGGCAATCAGGCGGTTGCGCGCCACCAGACGATCGGCGCGCACCGTCAAATCGGGACGGGTCTCGCTGAGGAGTACCCCGCTCGATTCGTGCAGGATGCGTGCCGCCAGGGTCTGGTTTTGCGGCGGGTAGATGTTCAACAGGCTGCCCCCCAGGACGGCTGCCGTCGTCCCGCGCGCATTCAGCGCCGCTGTGTGCCCGTGCGCGTCGATGCCGAGTGCCAGTCCGCTGACGATCGTCTCGCCCATGCGCGCGTGTGTCTCCGCCAGCCGTGCTGACGCCGCCATGCCAGCCGCGCTCGGCGTGCGCGTACCGACGATAGCACAGGTCAGCGGGCGGAAGGTCGCCAGCGTCTGCACCGATCCCATCACGAAAATCACGGACGGCGCGTCCGGCAGCCCGTGCAGACGGCGCGGGTAAAATTGATCGTCGCTGAGTAACAGCTGGATACCGCGCCTGCGCCATGCCGCCACCTGCTGCATCATCTCCGCTGCATCGACGGCGCGGATGCGACTCGCCAGCACCGCGCCGATCCCCTGTACCGCGCGCAGTGTGGATTCGTCGGCGCGCAGGACGGCGCTGGCGTCCCCATCGAAATGGGTGATCAGCCGCATCAGCACCCCTGATCCCAAACCGTCGATCAAACATAATACTAACCACGCCTGTTCACGCGCCGACATGCGTCCTCCATGCTGTCGCCATCACCAATATAACGAAAATAAATCCCATTGCGTAATACAGCCGATATTTATATACTATAATCAAGCTAGGTACTAGCTCCATCTTGTATTTTCACCTGATCGATCATTCTCACATTTTCTACACAAAGGGGTTGCAAATATGAAATTGTCCCGCTTGTCGATTCTCGTGTTAGTCTTGGCTGCGCTCATGGGGTTATCGGCGCAGGTCGTGGGGGCGCAGCAAACCAACCAGCTCGACGTGGTTTTCGTAGTCGATACCACCGGCAGCATGGGCGGCTTTATCGCCGGAGTCAAGTCCAACATCACCAGCATCATCGCTGGTATCGCCGCAACAGGCGCCGATTATCAGGTCGGTGTCATCGGCTTTGGCGACCCGGATACGCAGTTCTTCCAGGCGTTGACCGCTGACAGCGCCGCGATCACGGCGGGCGTCAACGCGCTGTATGCCAGCGGAGGCGGCGATACGCCCGAACTGACCTACTGCGGCGTCTCGCGCGCGGTCGAGCAGATGGCATACCGAGGCGGACGCCGGATCATCATCCTGATCGGTGATGCCAACGACAAGACCGGATGCGATGTCGCCGGTATCGCCGGCACCTCTGACGACACGATCGCCCGCGCCAACGCCAAAGCGGTTAGCGTGTGCGCTATCCCGCTCACCTCCGACGCTACGCCGCACTTCACCACGCTGGCGAGCGCCACCGGCTGCGGTGTCTATCCCGCGACCGACCCGGCGGGTCTGGTCGCCGCTATCCTCAACATCGTCCGCACGATCAACCTGGGGGCTGGCGTCTCGGCCGGGTGCGGGATCAACGTCCCGTCCGGGTCGGTGGTCGGCAGCGCTCCGGCGGGCGCACGCGCTTTCTATGCCCCGGATCGTATGACCGATAACACCTCGATCACCCTCAATCCGGGCACCTATTGGGTCATCGGTCAGGATGCCAGCGAGACCTACTACAAGATTATCCTGTCCTGCCAATTCCTGTGGGTGCGCAAGGACACGATGGGACCCAACTACGATAGCGTGTGGAACGGCGCGGCGCTGCCCACTCGCATCGTCGAGTAACAGGCACAGCGTCATCATGCGCGGGCACAGCACGCAGTGCCCGCGCTGCATGCCCGCGCTGCACCGACGGGGATGCCGATGGCTTCTCCTTTTTCATTGAATCCCGTTTATAATTAGTGCAATGTGCTTTTGATGTCATCGACTCTGCTTCAGCAGATTACGCTGGCTGCACATACGTAAACAATGGAAGAAACTGCAATGTTCACAGGACAAGACCCGGACGCGATCCAGCGCCAGTACGCCGACGACAATTACCTGCGCGTGATGCAGGATACGCATGATCAATACAGCAGCCCCGCCATCGACTTTCCCAACTGGGTACTCGATCGCTGTGGACTGCGCGGCGACGAGCATCTCCTGGATGTAGGCGCCGGGGCAGGACGCTACTATCAACCGCTGCTCGCACGCTATCCGAGTCTCCATTATACCGCGCTCGACATTTCGCCTGGGATGATGACTGGATTGAGCGCCGTACAGCGGATCGCCGCCGACGCCGCCGCGCTGCCCTTCGCGTCCGGCACATTCGACGTCATCCTCGCCAACCATATGCTCTATCATCTGCCCAACATCGCCTCCGGCTTGCGCGAGACGCAGCGCATTTCAAACCAGATGGTCTGCTGGTGGCTTCGACCAATAGTGCTGGCACCATGCCGCAGCTGGTCGAGCTGATGCGCCGGGGCATACTGCTGCTCAGTAAGCCCGGCACCCCGCTGACACAGATGCCACCCCCGCCGCACATCACATTTTCGCTGGAAAATGGTGCCCAGCAAATGGCACGCCACTTTTACGCGGTCGTGCGTCACGATCTGCCAGGTACGCTGGTGTTCCCCGACACCGACTCCACACTGCGTTATCTGGAGACCTGGCGTCCGATGCGCGAACCTCAGCTTCCCGCTGGCGTGAAATGGGACGATCTGCTGTTGGTGGTGCGCGATCAGGTCAATCGCATTATCAAGCTGTTCGGTCAATTGGCAGTCGAGAAGGTGAGCGGCGTGCTGATCGCCACCCAGAGTGGCGGCTTTATACGTGGTTATCGCCAGCAGATGCAGATGACGCCCTCGAAGTAACGATTCGCGTCTCTCCCCGCCGCCTGTTCCTGACAGCAGCGGGAGCGGGGTTTCCTAAACTCAGTGAATCACGATTTTCTCTACCGACGCATTGTTATGCGTCCCTACGGGCATACTCATTTCCTGGCAGACCGCTAAAATACCGATCGCGTCTTGAAAAATTCCAACAGATACGCCGCTCGGCTCGGATTCTCCATCAAAAACCCTACGTCGAACGGGCGCTTGAGAAAATCGGTGTAGCCGGGCATGGCGTCGGCATCGAGCGAATCGAGTCTGTTGAAACCCATCTGCCATTCGCCAAAGCTGCGCTCGTTCACGCGGCGGGTGAACATCTTGAAGACATTCTGATGACGCGGATCGACGGCGATGATGTTGTACAGCGCCATGACGATCGCTTCTTCCCCTTCGAGCGCCTGGATGAAATGCCCGTCTTTGTACAGCAGCATCCCCGTGACATTGCGGTGCAGGTTGTTGCGGCGGCTGACTGCCAGAATATTTTCCAGCTCTTTATCGAGCATCACCTGTGTGATGACGCTGGTGTAGACCAGTGCGATGAGACCCATAGCGCTATCCCTCATTCAATCAACTGTAGATCGATAAACTGATTACAAGAGATTATAAATGAAGTTATCAGCCGATCGATAAGTATTTGATTAATACGCGGCGATCATTTGTGGTTAAAAACCACCCATCACCGCCCGATGCAGCAGAAAGGCGCCCATGCCCAGCGTGATCGTCAGCAGCAGATTGCCTGAACGCCACGCGATCAGCGCGCTGACCACGCCCGCCACCAGTGTGCTGCTTTCCAGCGACAGGGTGAGCGTCCCACCGGGCATGAACACCTCTGGGACAATGATCGCCGTGAGTACGGCGGCTGGCACATAACGCAGCGCGCGAAAGACCGGCGCTGGCAGCGGCAGCCTGCCCACCAGCACCAGCACCGGAAAACGCACGGCGAATGTCACCACCGCCATGCCCACGATTAATATCAGTTCTAATGCAGTCGGCATAAAATGTCATCCTCCCAGTGGACTACAGTCGGATAGGTCAATGGATCAGATCGAGTCGGGTGAGACGTCCGGCTGTGCATCCGCAGCGCGCCCGGACAGCATTTCCGCGATTACGCCCGCCGCTACCCCCGCCAGCGCTGCCGCGATCAAACCCAGTTTGTATGGCAGCGGGTTGGCAATCATGGCGACGAATCCTGCCGTCACCACCGCCGCCAGAATCGGGCGGGTCTTGATCGCTGGAACGACGATGCCGATAAAGGTCGCGCTCATGGCAAAGTCGAGTCCCCAACGTTCGGGGTTGTCGATGCTGCCTCCGGCGATGATGCCGATCAGCGTGGTCGCTGTCCAACTGATGTACATCGCCAGCGCCGAACCGAGATAGAACCAGTGTTTGTGGCGCGGAGAGTCGTCGTGTGCGTAATGCTGAATGACGACGACGAACGTCTCGTCGGTCAGCATGAAGCCGAGCGGCAGCAGCCAGCCTATCGGCAGATGGCGCACATGCGGCGCCAACGTCGCGGCGTAGAGCGCATGGCGCACATTGACGATGAAGGTCGTCAGCACGATCAACGGGATTGCCGCGCCCGCCGCGAACAGGTTGACGCCAATGAACTGCGCCGATCCGGCGTAGACCAGCAGCGACATCATCAGCGCCGCGCCGGGCGACATGCCGCTGGTAATCGCCAGCGCGCCGAAAATGATCCCGAACGGGATCCCGCCGACGATCAACGGCAGGGTCGCCCGCGCGCCCGCGATGAATTCAGCGGGCGGCGTGGATAACGAAACAGATAACGAAGCCATCAATATCTCCTGGGCGGGTTGGGTGTTGTACACAATGATTGTGGGATTCCGTTGTCAAGGTGATAGCATCATCTAAGTCCACCACCCACGTCCAGCGACGCCTGATGCTGCGTCCGCGTGCATGGGGACTGCATAACCAGGTGTCCGCTCGATGAGCTTGTGGTGAACGGCGATTCAGAACGATTGCCAAGCCGATACGATATGGGTTAAAATGACATTCGATGGTACGAACATTTGAACCGACCAATATCCATACCGCCAAACTGATCGATCTGCCGCTGATGCGCCGCCTGACTGAACGGGGTGTGCTGCTCGACAGCGAACTCGTGTGTACGCGCGAGGTGATCGGCGCATCCAACGTGCTGCTGTCCAGCATCCTGCCACAACGCGGCGTCTATACGCTGGTGGGGCGGGCAGGACGGCAAAAAATCGTCGGTCAGTTCCGGCTGCGTACCGATCTGCCGCTGGCGCAGATGATCTTCGTCGCACCTGACGCCGACGCCGATGACTCGGCGCTGCTGCACCTGCTGGATGGCGTGGCAGTCGAGGCGGGTAAGCGCGGCGCGCATATGCTGATGGCGGAGGTAGACGAGGACAGCGCCCTGTTCGAGACGCTGCGGATAGCGAATTTTGCCGTCTACGCCCGGCAAACGCTGTGGCGCTGGATGGGCGATCCGGCGCGTCTGCCAGAGCCGACGCTGACGCTGGACGAGATCACCGATGCCGATATAGGTGAGATCAACGCGCTGTTCGCGTCGATCGTGCCGTCGCTGATCCAGCCTGTGGCGGCGCCGTCCGAGGATTCCGGCGGATGGCTGTATCGGCGTCCGGCGGTCGGGGATGATCGCGTCCGGTTGAGCGCCTATATCGCCTATGCCAAAGGACGCGGGGGCGGCTATATCATGCCCTATATCGCCGGCGATGTCGTCGGCGCGGAGGCAGAGTCGCTGCTGACGGCGGCGCTGCTGCGCGCGACTGCCGAACGTCAGTCGTTGTTCGTCTGTCTGCGCCGCTATCAGGGGTGGCTCGACCGTGCGCTCGATGCGGTCGGGTTCATGCCTTTCAAGGATCAGGCAGTCATGGTGCGCCATATCGCGGCGGGTGTGCGCCATGCCCAGTTCGGATTGACTCCAATGGCGCTGGAGTCGCTGCCGCGCGCGGTGCGCCCGCCCAGCCGTTCCTCGGTCCGGTTGCGGGTCGGCGTAGCAGATATGCCCGACGGTGCCGCGCCGACCTACGCGGTCGATTTGCTCGATGAGTCCAGGAGAAATGCGTAACAGTCTATGGAACGACGGATCACGGACGATTTAGACGAACTTAAGCGGGTCTTGCCCGTACATATCAATGCGCGGCTCGACGAAATCGGCAACACCGATGACCTGTTGGAGGTTGTCCTCGATATTGGACGCATCCCTACCGCCCGCTATCTGGGCGGCGAGGTGGCGCTCAGTGAGCATGAGGTCACGCGCGCCCAGCTCGACGCCATCGTCGCCAGCATCGGCACGTTCGACGCCGACAATCGCGCTGGCATGGAGCGCACCCTGCACCGTATCAGTGCCATGCGTAATCGGCGCGGCGAAGTGGTCGGGCTGACCTGTCGTGTCGGACGGGCGGTCTATGGCACCATCGACATCATCCAGGACCTGATCGAGAGCGGGCAAAGCGTGCTGCTGCTCGGTCCGCCGGGCGTCGGCAAGACGACTACCCTCCGCGAAGCCGCGCGCGTGCTGGCGGAGAGCAAGCGCGTCGTCATCGTCGATACCAGCAACGAGATCGGCGGGGACGGCGATGTGCCGCATCCGGCGGTGGGACGGGCGCGGCGGATGCAGGTGTCGCACCCGGAACGTCAGCATGAGGTCATGATCGAGGCAGTCGAAAATCACAATCCCGAAGTGATCGTCATCGACGAGATCGGGCGCGAGCTGGAGGCGACGGCGGCGCGCACGATCGCCGAGCGCGGCGTGCAGTTGATCGGCACCGCGCACGGCAACGCCCTCGACAATCTGCTGCTCAATCCCACGCTGTCCGACCTGATCGGCGGGATTCAGGCGGTCACGCTGTCCGACGAGGAAGCACGGCGGCGCGGCACCCAAAAGACCGTCCTCGAACGGCGCTCCCCGCCGACCTTTGACGTGCTGATCGAGCTGCAGACACGCGACCGCATGACCATTCACGAAGATGTGGCGGCGGCAGTCGATGCGGTGCTGCGCGAAAAAGCGCTGCAAATCGAGATTCGCTATCGCAACGAACACGGCGAGGTCATCATCGAGACGCCAGCGCCAGAGATTCGCTCGATCAGCGAGCGCAACTCGCGCGGGGATCGTTCCGAGCGCTCGGAACGATCGAACACCGAGCGTCCCTATCGCGGCGAGGGACGACGTGGCAGCGGCGGCGGCGATCGCCGCCCGGTCGTAGAAGAAGAGCCGGGCAATGGCAATATGCGCGCCGCCTATCCCGCGATGGGCGACACCTCGGCGCTGCGCCCGACCACCATCTATGCCTATGGCGTCGCGCGCAACCGTCTGCAACAGTCGGCGCGGCGGTTGAATCTGCCGCTGAATGTCACCGACGACATCGGCGCGGCGAACGCGATCGTCACGATCAAAAATTACTACCGCCGCCGCCCCAAGCTGATCGTCGATGCCGAGCGGCGCGGCACCCCGATTTACGTGCTGCGTGCCAACACGGTGACGCAGATGGAAAATTTTATGCTCGACCTTTTCCAGCAGGGCGGAGGTCTGGAGGAAGCCGGCAGCCCTTTTGGGGAGGCGATGCGTGAGGCAGAACAGGCGATTTTGCAGGTGCGCGCGGGCATGATCGAGGCGATCGATCTGCCGCCGCGCCCGTCGCTGATCCGCCGTCGCCAGCATGAACTCGCGCATCGTGCCCGCCTGGACTCCGAGAGCTATGGCGATGAACCCGAACGCTACGTGCGTATTTTCCGCACGGCGATGTAACGACCAGCACGCGGACGCATCTTTGTGCGTCCCTGCGTGTGCGCTTGTGCATTTGTGTCCCTGTACAGGGAGGATGATCGGGTGCGCCGCATCGTGATCGTCCTCCCGTGCTGTATCGGTGACGTGATCCTCGCTACCGCCGCGCTGGTGGCGCTGCGGCGTGCCTATCCCGACGCGCATATCGCCTGGGCGGTCGGGGCGTGGTCGCGCGCGGCGATCGACGGTCATCCGGCGCTGAATGCCGTCATCGACACGGGCGCCGACGCCAACCCGCTCAAGTCGCCACGCGGTTTTGTCCGCATGGTGCGCCTCTTACGCGCCCAGCAATACGACATCCTGGTCTCGCTGGTGCGTTCGCCGCTGATGAGCGCCGCCGCGCTGATGAGCGGTATTCCCGTGCGTGCGGGTCTGGACAGCGGCGGGCGCGGATTCGGCTACACCCACCGCGCCCACGTCGATCCCGATTTGCCCCGGCACGAAGCGGAAATTTATCTCGATGCGGTGCGCGCGTTGGGAATCGATCCAGGTCATGTACGCGCCAGCGTACCCGTTCACCCCGACGCGCTGACGGCGATCCGCGCGCGGCTGCGTGAGGCGCACATCGCCGGGCGCTATCTGGTCGTCCACCCTGGCGGCGGACGCAATCCCGGCATGACGCTGGACGCCAAGCGTTACCCGCCGGACAAGCTGGCGGCGCTGGCGGACGCGCTGGCGCGTCATCTGGACGCGGCGGTCGTGGTGATCGGCGCGCCGGGCGATCGCGCGCTGGTCGAGGCGGTGGCGCGGGCGCTGAACGCGCATCATGTCGCGCTGACCGATCTCACCTTCGGACAGATCGCGGCGCTGGCATCCGAGTCGGCACTGTATATCGGCAACGATACCGGCATGACGCATCTGGCGGCGGCAGCCGGAGCGCCGACGGTCGCGCTGTTCGGCCCCACTGATCCGCGCCGTTACGCGCCGTATGGGGAAACAGTGCTGACGCTGTGGCGTGAGACTGCGGTCGCGGCGCGCGGCGTGACCGATAGCGCGCCGTCGGATTGGGATTGGGATCGGGATGGGGTGGGGGTGGAG
>Ga0163147_10001099_pt1 | contig 41752 bp, 56 predicted proteins | sample OliLakLV19MP6G1_FD_148597 | JGI IMG/M metagenome (GOLD analysis project Ga0163147, IMG submission 148597) | Freshwater microbial mat bacterial communities from Lake Vanda, McMurdo Dry Valleys, Antarctica- Oligotrophic Lake LV.19.MP6.G1 | ecosystem: Environmental > Aquatic > Freshwater > Lake >...
CTTTAATGCAAAACGGATGGGACGCATCCGTGAACGATAACGTAGCGCCTCTGCCAACGCCGTAAGGCGACGGTAAGCGCAAGCGTCGTTCAGAAGCCCCTGCCTTTAGGCATGGGAGCGTCACGGTCTAGTAGGCGTACTCATGCAGACCGAGCGAGTGCAGCGCGGTCTTGACCATCTGATTGGTGTAACCCCATTCGTTGTCGTACCACGTCATCACCTTGACCAGGTTGCCATCGACGACGCGCGTCATGTCCAACTGCACAATCGAAGCGCGCGGGTCTTTGATGATGTCCGACGATACCAGTTCTTCTTCGGTGACGCCGAGAATATTGAGATAACGCGGGCTGGCGGCTTCTTCGCGCAGCGCGTCGTTGACCTGTTCGGCGGTCACGTTTTGCGTGGTCAACAGCACGATATCCGCCAGCGAGCCGACCGGGACGGGTCCGCGCACGGCGACACCATCGAATTTACCTGCGAGTTCGGGCAGCGCTTTCGCCGCCGCCGTCGCCGCGCCTGTGCTGCTCGGCACCCAGTTTTGCGCCGCCGCGCGTCCGCGCCGCATATCTTTCTTGCCGCTGGGTCCATCGACGAGCAGTTGCGTCGCCGTGTACGCATGAACGGTCGTCATGATCGCTTTTTCGATGCCATAACGGCGCTGCATGATCTCCATGATCGGCGTGATGTTGTTGGTCGTACAGCTCGCGCACGACAGCACGAAGGCGTCTTGACCGGGACGGTTGACCCCATGCACGACCGTCGGCACATCGTTGCTGCTCGTCGGTCCCGAAATGATGACATATTTTGAACCCGCTTGAATATGTTTGCCCGCATCTTCGCGCTTGGTAAAAATCCCCGTGCATTCAAACACGAGTTCGACGCCCATCGCGCCCCATGGCAGCGCGGCGGGGTCGCGTTCGCTCAAGTACGCGATCTCGCGCCCATCGACGACCAATTTCTTGTCGTGCATTTCGACCTTGCGTTCATAGCGCCCGTACACCGTGTCGTACTTGAGCAAGTACGCCATATTCTCCAGCTCGGCGATGTCGTTGACGCCGACCAATTCGAGTTCTGGCGTATCCAGGATGACCTTGAACGCCGCCCGACCAATACGACCCAATCCGTTGATGCCCACTTTGATTGCCATTGACGATGACTCCTATAGGTTTTTCTAGAGGATACTGCATCGACGTAGTATGACATGGGTCACATTACCGAACTTCGTGCAAACCCGACAATTGGCGGATGGCGGCGCGTAAGACTTCGTTCATGATGGTGAATGATACTGATGAGGCACGCTGTAACGGCGCGCATTCATTCGTATTTGCGACATATTTGCCATGACTAAGGGGTGAACACATGAAATCATACGACGCGATTATCGTTGGCGCAGGACAAGCCGGACCATCGATGGCACGGGCATTGGCGAAACAGGGTAAGCGCATCGCCATCGCAGAAGGACACACACTCGGCGGATCATGCGTCAATTACGGCTGCACACCGTCGAAAACCCTGATCGCAAGCGCTCACGCAGCGCGGATCGCCAAAGATGGCGCGCGTTACGGCGTAATCACAGGCGCCATTAGCATCGATTTTGCGACGGTGATGGCGCGCGTTCACGAGCGCGTCGATGCGTCGCGCGATGGGCTGGAAAAAAGTCTCGCCAAGCTTGACAACATCGATCTTTACCGCGCTTACGCCCAATTTGAAGAGTCGAAAGACGGCGTTCATCGTATGCGCGTTGGTGACGACGTGATCGAATCCAAGTTGGTCTATCTCAATGTCGGCGCACGAGCGACCGTGCCCAAAATCGACGGGCTCGATAAAGTCCCGTATTTGCACAACGAAAATGTCTTCGACCTGACCGCCCTGCCGGAGCGCCTGATCGCATTGGGCGGCGGTTATATCAGTCTCGAACTCGGTCAGGCATTTTCGCATTTAGGCAGCGAGGTCACGATTATCGAATCACACCCGAACATTATCGGGCGCGAGGACGACGACATCATCGAAGCGGTGACAGCGACGCTGAAAAAGAGCGGCTTGACGATTCGTACAGGCATCAAAATCGTGCATGTCGATCCCGCCGATGATGGCGTCATGGTCACGCTCGAAGCTAAGGACGGCGCACGTTCAACTATCAGCGGATCACATTTATTGGTTGCCATCGGGCGCATGCCGAACAGCGACAAGCTCAATCTCGGCGCGGTCGGCGTTAAAACCGACGACAAGGGCTACATCACCGTCGATGATCACCTGAAAACCAACATCGACGGCATTTACGCGCTGGGAGATGTCAACGGGCGCGGCGCATTCACACACACCTCGTATCAGGATTACGAAATCGCGCTCGATAACCTGAACGGCGGCACACGCTCGCTCAAGCAGCGCATTCCGACGTATGCCATGTTCATCGATCCGCCGTTGGGGCGCGTGGGCATGAGCGAAAAGCAGGCGCGCGAAAGTGGCAAAAATATCCTGCAAGCCACCTACCCGATGAAATATGTGTCGCGTGCGAAAGAACAGGGCGAAACCGACGGTTTGATCAAGCTGGTGGTCGATGCTGATACCGAGCAGTTTCTCGGCGCGACCGTCTACGGTTTTCAGGGCGATGACGTGATCCAGATCATCAGCTATTTCATGCACACAGGCGCGAGTTATCGCGTCATGCAAAACGCGCTGCCCATTCATCCCACCATCGGTGAATTTTTACCGACAATTTTGGCGGAACTCAAGCCGTTGTGATACGTCGCTGATAGGCGTGGCAATCATAGCGCCCGTTACGGCGTTATAATGAGGCGCATAGCAGGTACGAGGACGTAACGATGATAGAAGCGACACGTTTGATGACGATTGAAGAATATGTCGAACGTTATGCGCGCGAGGGTGCATTTGAAGTCTACGATGGGGAGATTAAATACCTAATACCGCCAATAAATTTTGCACGACACATCAACGTGGTGAAGTATTCACAGAACTTCCGTTCGTACTTACCGAGTCATCGGATTGGGTCAAGGGGTCGCGCGTGCCTGATCTGTTATTTTTCGCCGCCGTGCGTTGGAAGCATTACACGGAGACGATGAACGATTGGCAGCACAAGCCGTTTATCATGGTGCCTGATCTGGTTGTGGAAATCGTGTCTGCGAACGACCGTTTTACCGACGTACAGAAAAAAGTCAATCACTATCTGTCTGATGGCGTGCGTTTGATCTGGGTGATCGACCCAGACACGCAAACGACCAATCTCTATTATGGCGATCATCTTATAACGTTGAGCGGCACAGACACGCTGACAGGCGGCGATGTGCTGCCCAGCTTCTCCATTGCGCTCGCAGATTTATTCAAAACCGAATAAGCGCGCCGCAAAATAGCTACGCCGTCAGCACAATAGGATCGCCGTCGGTGATGGCGACCGTATGTTCTATATGGGCGCACCACGAATGATCGACCGTCACGACCGTCCACTGATCCGCTAGTTCGCGCAGGTCGTTGCGTCCCGCGATCACCATCGGCTCGATGGCGTAGGTCATCCCCGCACGCAGTTCGACATTCTGAAACTTGAACTTTGAACGCCGTTCGTTACGCGGCCACCAATTCGGCACTTCTGGCGGTTCGTGCATGGTATGCCCGACGCCGTGACCCGTATACTCACGCGCCAAACTGTAGCCATAACTTTCGGCAACTTTCTGGATCGCCATCGCCACGCCGCGAATATCGTTGCCGACACGCGACGCCGCAATGCCGGTATCGAGCGCGTGCTGTGTCGCGTCGATGAGTCGCTGTATAGGACGCGCGATTTGCCCGATCGGGACGGTGATCGCCGCATCCCCCACATAGCCTTTATACGTGCAGCCGACATCCAGGCTGATAATGTCGCCCTCTTTCAAAAAGCGCGAATCGCTTGGAATACCATGCACGAGTTCATTATTGACCGACGCCGTAATCGTCGCCGGAAAATTGGGCGCATTCGTCTTGGGATAATTCAAAAAGACGGGCGTCGCACCGTGATCGCGGATGATTTGTTCCGCAATACGATCGAGCGCTTTGGTGGTGACGCCGGGCTGCGCGGCGGCGCGCATCGCCTCCAGCGCTTCACGGACGATCTTGCCTGCTTCGCGCATCATGGCGAGTTCGGCGGGCGTCTTCAGATGAATCGTGCGGTCTTCGGTACGGGTCTGGGTCATAGTTTTGGGCAAAAGTTAAAGGGTAAAAGTTAAAAGAAATGCCAACCAGATTTTCTCCTTTTAACTGTTAACTTTCAACGTGCATTACTATCCTTTAGCTACATCGATAACGGCTTTTACGTGCGTGCTCACCGCGATAATCGAGCGGTCGGCGTCGATTTCGCGCAGCAGCCCGTTGGCGCGGAAATGCGCGATCAACGGCTCGGTCTCGCGGATGTACGTGTCAATCCGCTTGATCACAGCGGCGGCGTCGGCATCATCGGCACGGCGGATCGCTTCTTCGCCATTATCGAGCATGACTTTGACACGCGGCGGATACTTCTTGGTCGCGTCCGCTTCTTGCTGCACGTCTTTGATTCCACCTTCATTGTAATAAATATTGTAGGTTTTGCCGGTGCTGTCGCTGACGCGCCCAAACGCGCGCTTGAACGCCACATAATAATCGAGCTTGAACAATAAAACCGACGCAATTTTTTGATTTTGTTCACCCAAATACTGGTCTAACCACTGTGCTTGTGCCGTCGTGCGCGGGTAGCCATCCAGGATCACCCCATTGGCGGCGTCGGGCTGGCTCAAGCGTTCGCGTACAACTTCGTTGGTCGTGTCATCATCGACCAGGTTACCCGCGTTCAAAATACCTTTGATACGCTCGGCAAAAGAGTCGCTGCGTTTGAACATGGCACGGAATAAATCGCCCGTCGAAACATGCGGTATACCATATTCGCTGGCAATAAATTTCGCTTGTTCGCCTTTGCCTGCACCCTGCACACCCATCAAAATCAAGTATAAGCCCATTTTTTGCCCCTAAAAAGTATAAGTCGCAGGAAAGGCTAATTGAAAATTAAAGGGTGAAAGTTAAAAATTAAAGAGTGGTTGCCAATGCTGATAACAGTCGCACTACAGCGACAAGTTGAATCGATGGCAACTACTCTTTCACCTTTTAACTTTCGCCTGTCTTTTTAGCGAATGAACTTATCGTAGTTTCGCATGACCAACTGTGCTTCAAGCTGGCGCAGTGTATCGATGACGACACCGACGACGATGATCAAGCCAGAACCCGCCAGCACCGTCGCGGCGTTCAAACCGCCCACCTGTTCGGTGGGAAACAACGTACGGTTGAGGGAATCGACGAAACCCGGTACGACGGCGATGAGTCCCAGGAACAGCGCGCCAACCAAGGTGATGCGCCGCGTCACACGCACAATATACTGCTGTGTGCGCTGACCAGGACGAATGCCAGGAATAAACCCGCCATTGCGCTGAAGGTTCTCGCTCAGCTTTTGGTTGCCGACTTGAATATCGGAGTAGATAAACGTAAAGCCAACCACCAGAATGAAGAAGAACAACCAGTACAGACCACCCTGCTGCTGCCCGAACGTCGCGTTGACGCTGGTCTTAAGCGCTCCATCGGGGAACAGGTTGATGATCAACGCCGGAAACGTGATGATGGACTGGGCGAAGATCAGCGGGATCATGCCGACCCCGTTGACTTTAAGCGGGATATGCGTGCTGCCGCCGCCCATTTGTTTTCGTCCACGTACGCGCTTGCCATACTGTACAGGAATACGGCGCACGCCTTCTTGAATGGTGACGATGATCACCACACTCACCAGCGTAATCACCACGAACAACACCAGATTCCAGATGGGCTGTGTGCTGTTGGTGAGCAACTGCGCCAGATTTTGCGGCGCGCGCGCCACGATACCGCCGAAGATAATGATCGATAGCCCGTTGCCAATCCCCTGTTCGGTGATCAGCTTACCCAGCCACACGGCGAAGAACGTGCCAGCCGTCATGGTGACGATCACGGTGACGGTGAGCAAAATATCCGTGCCGAAGCCCGGAATGATCGGCTGCCCGATGATCGAGTTGAAAATCTGAATCTGGCTGATCACCTGAATGAGACTCATCGGTATCGCCAGATAATAGGTGTAGGTTTCCAGCTTTTCACGACCACCCGGTTCCTTTTGAATGGCTTCAAGGCGCGGGATGACCGGGATCAAGACCTGCAAAATGATCGACGCGGTAATATACGGATACACACCAGTGGCGATGACGCTGAAGTTGGCGAGCGCGCCGCCGCTCAACAGATTCAAAACGCCGACGATGCCCGATCCTTGCGCCAGGAGCGCTTGCAGCGCGCCGCGATCCACGCCCACGACTGGGACATGTGCCGCAAACTGGTAGACCACCAGCACGAGCAGCGTGAACAGGATTTTATTACGCAAATCCGGCAAGCGGAGCGCGTTACGAAGTGCCTCAATCATAGTGTAACGTCCTAAAAAGTTCGCACAGTGTGCAGATTGTATCGTATTGCACAGACAAAAATAGGGGCGGGTCTGCGACCTTTAACCGTCAAGATAAGCATCAATTGCCCTATGAACCTAACCCGCTCCCTTAGATTTCGGGGAACGGGTTAGGGGTGGGGGTTAAAGTGCATCCACTCGCCCCTACACAATCATGTTTACTTATTCTGCCGCGTTTTTCGCGTCGAGTTCAGCCAACTGCGCTTTGCTCAATAGTTTGACGGTCGCACGTGCACCCTTCACCTTGAGCGCCAGTTTTTCAACCGTGCCACCCGCCGCCGTGATTTTTTCTTCGGCAGATTTGGTGAAGCGATGCGCCTTGAAGTTCAATTTGATCGTCAGTTCGCCATCACCGAGAATGACCAACGGTTTATCCGCATCGCGAATAATGCCGAACTCTGCCAGCAGTTCACCATTGATCAACGTCCCCGCTGCCAGTTCCAACGCGGCGATATCGCCGATGTTGGCTTCCTGATAATCGATACGGAAGATGTTGGTGAACCCGCGCTTGAACGGCAGACGCCGCACGAGCGGGAGCTGACCGCCTTCAAAGTATGCGCCTTTGCGCGCGTGACGACCACGCGCCCCCGCGCCCTTAGTACCGCGACCAGCGGTCTTGCCCTGACCCGCCGAAATACCGCGACCGACGCGCTGCTTGCGCTTTTTGCTGCCTTTATCAGGCACCAAATCGTGTAATTTGACCATGAGCCTTATTCCTCCTCGACCTTGAGCAGGTGGCTGATCTTGAAGATCAACCCGCGATTGGTCGGGGTATCGTCTTTTTCGACGGTTTGATTCAAATGTTTCAAGCCGAGCGCTTTAGCGGCGGCTTCCTGATCTTTGCGGTAGCCAATCCAACTGCGTACCAGCGTGATTTTGAGCTTCTTGGGGCTACTCACCCTTCACCTCCGTCACTTGCGTGGCGCGGGCGGCACGTTCCCAGAACGGACGCATGGATTCGACGCTTTTACCGCGCATCGCTGCCATTTGTTCGGGGGTACGCAGTTCTTGCAGGGCTGACCAGGTCGCCATGCACACGTTGAGCAGGTTGTTGCTGCCCTGACTCTTGGTGAGCACGTCTTTGTAGCCCGTTGCTTCGAGCACCGCACGCACACCACCACCGGCGATGATGCCAGTACCGGGGGATGCCGGTCGGAGCATGACTTTCGCGCCGCCGTACACGCCGATGATTTCGTGCGGAATAGTCGTGCCGCTCATCGCCACATGCACCATCACGCGTTTGGCACGGTCTGTGCCTTTGCGAATGCTGTCGGGGACGGCGCGCGCCTTGCCAATGCCGATGCCGATGCGACCTTTGTTGTCACCGACGACGACGACGGTGCGGAACGCGAAACGGCGTCCGCCCTTGATGACCTTCGCCACGCGGGTAATATCTACGGGGCGTTCGTCAAGCTCTTCACGCTCTTCGTTATCGCCACCACGATTGCGACGTTCACGGTCACCACCGCCGCCTTCGCTCTTATTATCACCGCCACGACGACGGCGTTTATTGCCGCCTGCCGCGTCAGCGCCGGGTGCGCCGGGAGCTGGTACGTTCTTATTTTCGTTCGCCATGATGTTTCACTCTCGCCTTAGAATTCCAGACCGCCTTCGCGTGCGCCTTCTGCAAGCGCCGCGATGCGACCATGATAACGGTAGCCGCCGCGATCAAATACGATTTTGTTGATCCCGACATTCTTCGCGCGTTCTGCCAACTTCATGCCGACGTGTTTGGCGCACTCGATTTTCGTCTTGCCTTCCATCTCGCTCGCAATCTCACGGTCGATGGTCGATGCTGATACAAGCGTTCGTCCGCTCGTGTCATCGATCACCTGGGCGTAGATATTGTCGAGACTGCGGAAGACGTTCAGGCGCGGTCTTTCGACCGAACCAACCACGCGCGCACGCACTCGTTTTTGGCGGCGCGCACGTGATGCACGTTTCTTCTTTATGTCTTTCGCATTCATGTCCGATTATCTCTACTTGTCTTTGTTCTTGAACGATTCAAACTGCTGTGCCTGGCGGGCGATGGGCGGGTCTAAGTCCCGCCCCTACAAAACACCGCTCTCCGTGCGCTTCGCGCCCGACCCCTCGCCAAAATCGATGAGGAGTCGGGGGGAAGCGATAAAACTTACTTACCGGTCTTGCCTTCTTTGCGGCGGATGATCTCGTTGCTATAGCGGACGCCTTTACCGAGATACGGTTCCGGCGGGCGCAAGCCGCGAATTTCTGATGCAACCTGACCGACGACCTGCTTATCGATGCCAACCACATTGATATGGAAGCGCGTCGGGTTTTCGCGGCGCACTTCAAAGGTGATATCGGTCGGCGGTTCGACGACGATCTCGTGCGAAAAGCCGAGTTTCATCACCAGGTTCTTGCCTTTGACTTCGCCAGCATAACCGACGCCGTCAATGGTCAAGCTCTTGGTATACCCGTCGCTCACGCCGATGACAATATTCTGCACCAGTGCGCGCGACAGCCCGTGCAGCGCACGATCCTGACGCTCGTCGGTGCTGCGTGTCACGACAATCTGATCGCCTTCTTGCTTGACGGTGATCTTGGGGTGAACATCAACGAACAGTTCACCCTTAGGACCTTTTGCCGCCACGTGCTGCCCCTTGACGGTGACAGCGACTTTGGCGGGAATATTGATGGGCTGCTTGCCTATACGCGACATCGTTGTTTTCTCCTTACCACACGATGCACAGGATTTCGCCGCCGACTTGTTCACGTCGTGCTTGCGCCGCTGTCATCACGCCTTTGGGCGTTGTGACAATCGCGGTTCCCATACCACTCCGCACACGTGGCAGATCGGTACGCTTGCGATACACGCGGCGACCCGGTTTGCTGACACGTTCGATGTGCTGGATTACGGGCGTGCGTTCACGACGCGACCCGAAATACTTGAGTTCGATCTGGATGATATTGAAGGGTTTCTGTTCGACCAACGTCACAGCTTCAACGTAGCCTTCTTCCTTCAAAATGCGGGCGATTTCCAGCTTGAGCTTGCTCGCTGGAATTTCGACAGTGGTTTTTCTAATCATTAGCGCATTACGGATGCGGGTCAGCATATCCGCAATTGGATCACTCATCATAGTCGGTTATATCCTTCGTCTACCAGCTTGCTTTCGTCACACCAGGAATTTTGCCCGCTAGAGCTTGTTCACGGAAGTGAATCCGGCACAGCCCAAACTTACGAATATAACCGCGCGGACGCCCGCACACCTTCCCCGAACTGGGGTCGATAAACGCGCAGCGATTACGGACACGAACCTTAAATTTGCGGCGCGTTTCGCGCGCCACCATTGAACGCTTGGACATCTTTTTTTTAGCTCTCCCGGAACGGCATCCCTAACAAACGCAGCAACCGCCGACCTTCCTCATCGGATTTGGCGCTCGTCACGACGGTGATTTCCATGCCACGTACCTTGTCGATCTTGTCATATTGAATTTCTGGAAAGACCAACTGTTCGCGCAAGCCAATCGTGTAATTGCCGCGCCCGTCAAAGGTATCGGGCGAGACGCCGCGAAAGTCTCGAATACGCGGCAGTGCCACGTTAATCAACCGATCTAACAGTGCCCACATCCGTTCGCCGCGTAGAGTCACCTTGACGCCAATCGCGCGTCCTTCACGCAGTTTGAACGCCGCGATGCTCTTCTTGGCGTGTGTCACTATCGGTTGCTGCCCGGTGATCTGACGTAAATCAGTCACCGCTCCGTCCAGCGCTTTAGCGTTTTCTGCCGCTTCACCAACGCCGATGTTGATCACGACTTTTTCGAGTCGCGGCACCATCATAACGTTGGGATAGCTGAATTCGTTGATTAACGCTGGGACGACCTGTTCCATGTAGCGTTTTTGAATACCGTACTTTTCAGCCATGTGGGTATCGTCCCTGCCTTACTCTATATCTGCATTACAATTACGGCACACACGCACTTTGTATCCGTCATCCCGCACACGGAAGCCGACGCGCACCGCTTTATCACACTTGGGGCAAACGGGCATGACATTGCTCAAGTCCATTTTGCCTTCAAAATCCACGATCTGCGCCGGAACCTGACGGCTCCCCGCTTGACGTGCCTTCTCGTGCTTCTTCAACATGTTCAGGTTTTGCACCGTCACACGGTTGGCTTTTGGGTACACCGCCAGCACTGCGCCGCGCTGCCCCTTATCTTTTCCGGCGGTGATTTCGACTTCATCACCTGACTTCACTCGTTGCATTTTTTCTTTCCGTTCCTTTATTTCGGACGACCCACCGGGTCGCCCCTACTCGTTCCATCCCCAAAACGGGGTGGATTACAGAGTTTCTGGGGCGAGCGAGACAATCTTCAGGTAGCCCTTGTCGCGAAGTTCGCGAGCGACGGGACCAAAGACGCGCGTGCCTTTTGGGTTTTGCATGTCATCGTTCAGGATGACCGCCGCGTTATCATCAAACTTGATATACGAGCCATCAGCGCGGCGATATTCTTTCGCCACCCGCACGATGACCGCTTTGACGACATCGCTCTTCTTCACCGTACCACCCGGCGTCGCGCTTTTGACGGTGGCGACGATGACCGTGCCAATGCCGCCGTAACGACGATAGGAACCGCCGAGAATACGAATGACCAGAATTTCTTGTGCGCCGGTGTTATCGGCAATTCTCAGACGGGACTCGACTTGAATCATGGTTGGTTTCTCCCATCCTACGCTTGCGCCGACGCATCGGCTGCATCGTCAGCATCGACCGCTTCTTGGGCGGTTTCAGCGGCTTCGGTCATTTCGGTCGTGGTCGGTTCGGCAACGTCCGTCCCATCGGCGATGACAGCTTCGGCTGCATCGTCAGCATCGACCGCTTCTTGGGCGGTTTCAGCGGCTTCGGTCATTTCGGTCGTGGTCGGTTCAGCAATGTCCGTCCCATCGGCGATGACAGGGTCGGCATGTGCATCCCCGCCCGTCACCATCACTTCATCCGCCAGGGGGACGAGTTCGGGCGTGCCAATTTCACGCAGCACCGCTTCGACGACCCACCGTTTGTTCTTGCTCAACGGCTTGCTTTCCACAACGCGGACGAGCGCGCCCATTTCGATGGCATCGCTTTCGTCATGCGCCATGACCTTTTTCGTCAGCTTGACGACCTTCTTGTAAATCGGATGTGTCTTGCGGCGTTCGATGGCGACGATGACGGTTTTATCCATCTTGTTGCTCACTACCCGCCCCACCAGACGACGGCGATTATTTGCCATGGAGTGTATCTCGCTTCTTGAGTTCTTTGCCCTTCTTCGGCTGCTTGACCAGATGCGTCTGCGCGGGCTTGCCCTTGGTCTTGGGCACATGGTTCTCGCCCAGCGCGACGATCTGACGTTCGCGCAGCACCATCAGAATCCGTGCGATGTCGCGTTGTGTACGCTTGAGCGCATTTTCATCTTCAAGCTGCCCGAAGCCTTTTTGGAAGCGCAAATTGAAAATCGCTTCGCGCTGGTCTTCCAGCAGATCCTGGAGTTCTTTTTCGTTCTTTTCGCGCAGTTCACGCGCGTACAAGTTATCCGGCATTGATGCCCACCTCAACCCCGCTGATTGGGTCGATGCGCCGTACGACTTTCGTCTTGATCGGCAGCTTGAACGACGCCAAACGCAGCGCTTCTAACGCTTCTTCCTCGCTGATGCCGCCCATCTCGAACAGAATACGTCCGGGACGGATGACGGCGACATAGTATTCCACGTTACCCTTACCCGAACCCATGCGCGTTTCGGCAGCTTTCTGGGTATAGGGTTTATCGGGGAACACCCGAATCCAAATCTTGCCACGACGACGAATGAAGCGCACCATCGCGCGACGGGCAGCTTCGATTTGGCGGCTGGTGAGCCAGTACGGTTCGAGCGCTTGCAGCCCGAAATCGCCAAACGAAACCACATTGCCACGCTGCGACAAGCCCTTCATACGCCCACGCATTTGCTTACGGTATTTGACACGCTTTGGCGTCAACATGTGTTTACTCTCCTGTACTGCCTAATTCGCCGATTCAGTCTGGATTTTTTCGACGGGTGGCTTCGGCAGTTCGAGGCGCAGCACATCGCCTTTGTAAATCCACACCTTCACGCCGATACGTCCAAATGTCGTCAGCGCTTCGGCTTTGGCATAATCGATGCTCGAACGGATGGTATTGCGCGGGATGCGACCTTCGCTCGCGCCTTCACGACGGCTCATGTCTGACCCACCCAAACGTCCTGCGCATTCGATTTTGATGCCCTGCGCGCCTTGACGCATCGCCTGTTGAATAGCGCGCTTGATGGCACGGCTGTGACCGATACGTTTCTCAAGCTGCTGCGCGATATTTTCCGCCACCAACTGCGCGTCGGTATCCGGCTTGTCGATTTCCGCCGCATCGACCTTGACTTTTTTACCCGTCAATTTTTCGATGCCGAGACGAATTTCCTTGATTTGATCACCCTTGCGCCCGATCAAAATGCCAGGACGCGCGGTGTGAATCTTCACTTCCAACTGGTTCGGGTAGCGCTCAATTTCGATGCGTGATACACCGGCTTTTTCGCCTGCCTTCTTCACGAACTGGCGGATTTTGAAATCCTCGAGCAGCAGTTCGCGATAACGCGACCCCTGCGCGTACCAGCGCGCGTCCCAGTCACGGTTGATCCCCAGACGGAAGCCAACGGCATGAACTTTACGACCCATTTAGTTGTTCTCCCCACCATCCGACAGGATGATCGTCAGATGCGATGTACGGCGCAGACGCGGTTTGTAACGACCGCGCGCTCCCGCTTTGAAGCGCTTCAACATCGGACCGCCACCAACCATAATCGTGGCGACCTTCATTTCTTCGCGCCGCAAATCGAAATTGTTCTCGGCGTTCGCCAACGCGCTGGTTAACAGCTTGTGGACGAACTTAGCACCCTTCTTGGGCAAGAATTGAAGCACGACCAACGCCTGCTCTGCATTTAAGCCACGGACTTGATCGGTGACCAAGCGCAGCTTTTGCGAGCTGATCGGGAGGTAACGTGCTTCTGCGCGAATGTCCGCCATAATGCTCGTGATCTCCCTTTACTTCTTTTTCTTTTCGACCAAATGACCACGATAAGTCCGCGTTGGTGCGAATTCGCCCAACTTATGACCGACCATGTTCTCCGTCACATAGATCGGGACGTGGCGGCGACCATCATGGACCGCAATCGTGTGTCCGATCATTTGCGGGAAGATCGTGCTGGCGCGGCTCCAAGTACGGATGACCGTTTTCTTGTTTTCCACGTTCAGCTTTTCGATCTTCTTGAGCAGCTTCGGGCTAATAAAATAGCCTTTTTTACTTGAACGACTCATCTGTGCATAATCCCTTTTCGTTAGCCGTATCTTGACCGACGGATTTGTTGTTTCGCGGGCGACCTGCATCGTTGACGCAGGCATTGCCTGTTTACAACGAACCCGGCGGTCTTGACGCGCTAACCGTTACCTTTATTAGCCACCGCGACGTTTGCCGCGACGACGAATGATAAACGCATCTGTACGCTTGTTACGGCGCGTGCGAAAGCCCAACGCGGGCTTGCCCCACGGCGTCTTGGGTCCTGGCAAACCGATACCAGAACGACCTTCACCACCACCATGAGGGTGACCGCTTGGGTCCATCGCAATACCGCGCACTTCAGGACGCCAGCCCATCCAGCGTTTACGACCGGCTTTACCGAGCTTGATATTGCCATGATCGGTGTTACCCACCTGACCAATGGTCGCCATGCAGCGCTCGTGTACCAACCGGACTTCACCACTGGGCAGACGCACCTGTGCGTAGATGCCCTCTTTAGCGAGTAACTGCGCGCTTACGCCCGCAGACCGCGCCAATTGACCACCCTGACCGGGTAGTAATTCGACGTTGTGAATTTGCGTACCGACCGGGATATCACGGATGAACAGGGCATTACCCGTGCGCACTTCCGCTGCTTCCCCGTTGGCGATGCGATCCCCAACCTTCAACCCCAACGGTGCAATGATGTAGCGACGCTCGCCATCCGCGTATTCGAGCAGGGCGATGCGTGCCGACCGATTCGGGTCATATTCGACACCGATGACTTGCGCCACGGCATCGAACTTATCACGCTTAAAATCGATGATGCGGTAACGCCGCTTATGACCACCGCCGCGATGACGCACGGTCAGGCGACCGGTGTTATTGCGACCGCCCTTCTTGCGAACGGCTTCGGTCAGCGAACGTTGTGGCGTCGATTTGGTGATCTCGTCAAAACTATGCCCAGTCATTCCGCGACGACCCGCCGAGGTGGGCTTGTAAATCTTGATTGGCACGATTGATGTTCCTCGACGGTGCTAGACGTTGAATAATTCGATAGTCGAGCCAGCTTCGAGCGTGACAATGGCTTTTTTCCACTGCTGGCTGCGAACATACTGACGCCGACCGCGCGTCCCCCGCTTGGCGGGGATGATGAGTGTATTCACCTTCGTGACCTTACCTGCAAGGTCGAAGATGACTTCGACGGCTTCTTTAATCTGCTTCTTGTTCGCTGCCTGCGCCACTTCAAAGACATATTTATTGTCTTGTTCGTTCAGCATCGTCGCCTTTTCGGTGACAACCGGGCGCAGCAGTACGCTGTAAATGTGAAGTTCTGCCACGATTTTACGCTCCCTTGTTCGCTTTACCCCAGATACGCACGATGATATCGAGCGCATCCATCGGGACGATCACTTTGTCGTACTGAAGCAAGTCACGGATGTTGAGGTAACTTGCGAGCAAAGGCTTCGCATCCGGCAAATTCCACGTACTACGCTGCACGTTATCGTTACTGGGCGTGCGTTCGCCGATTAAGACCAACGCCTTGCTGCTGCCCGCGATTGCCTGGATGATGCGCTTCATTTCTTTGGTCTTCGGCGCGTCCATGCTAATCGAATCGACGAATATGAGCTGACCATCGCGCAACAGCGCGGTCAAGGCGCTGCGAATTGCCGCGCGGCGCATATTTTTGGGCATCTCCTGCCGGTAGCTGCGTGGCTTAGGACCCATCGGGCGACCGCCGCCGACGAATTGTGTGGCGGTGTGGTTGCCGTGACGCGCGCGCCCCGTGCCTTTTTGCTTGTACATCTTCGCTGTCGTCAAGCTGACTTCGGCGCGGCGCTGCACAGAGTGCGTGCCGAGTCGGGCATTTGCCATCTGGCGCACATACGCCTGATGCATCAAGCCGGTGTTGACGTTCGCCTGGAAAATATCGGCGGGCAGATCAAGCGTGCGGATCTGCTGTCCGTTGGCATCCAAAACTGGAACCTGAAGTGTGGTTTGTATCGATTGTGTCATCGTCATTTCTCCTCACGCAGCAATCGCGTTATACCCTAACCGCGACGTACACGCGCGGGCTTGACCATGACGATGCCGCCGTTCGCGCCGGGAACACTTCCCCGTACCGCGAGCAAATTGCGGTTTGCATCGACCACGATCACTTCGAGATTTTGCGACGTGACGCGGTCATTACCCATGCGTCCCGCCATTTTCTTGCCTTTCCACACGTGCGCCGGAAAGGTCGTGCCGCCCACAGAACCCGGCGCGCGTTCACGGTCGCTTTGACCATGCGTTTTCGGTTGACGATTGAAGTTATGACGCTTGATCGTCCCTGCAAAACCGCGTCCCTTGCTCTTGCCGATCACATCGACGCGCTCGCCTTTGGCAAACACATCGACCTTGATTTCTTGCCCCTCGTTGACATCGACATTGTTGTCGCGCACGCGGAACTCACGCAGATATTTCAGCGCTTGCAGGTTGTTACGCTGCAAATGTCCAAGCTGACCACGAGTCAGGCGCGTCGTCTTGGTCACGCCGAACCCAAGCTGAATAGCGATATACCCATCGGTATCCGCCGTCCGAATTTGGGTGACATAGCACGGACCCGCTTCGATGACGGTGACAGGAACTGCGTTCCCTTTTTCGTCATACACCTGGGTCATGCCCACTTTACGACCAATAATGCCTTTCATATTCCACTCCTCACACGCATTGGCGGGCGGCATCAGCCCGCATACGCCCTAAAAACAGTGCAACTCGTTTTTGTCAACAAATTTCGTTCAAGCACTGAGTTCCTAGTGCTGAGTTTTTTCAGCCCTCACTACTCGGTACTGCTCACTTTTTGTTTGACAACCTTTTGCCTTAAATCTTGATTTCGATATCCACGCCCGCTGGCAAATTGAGACGCATGAGCGTGTCAATCGTCTTGCTATCTGGGTCGAGCACATCGATCAAACGTTTGTGCGTGCGAATCTCAAAATGTTCCTGGCTGTCTTTGTCGATGAACGGACCACGGCGAACCGTGAAGCGTTCGATCTTGGTCGGCAAAGGTACAGGACCTACCACGCGCGCCCCCGTACGTTCCGCCGTTTCGACGATGCGCCGCGCGCTCTGGTCGAGCACGCGGTGATCGTACGCCTTCAAGCGGATGCGAATTTTGCTTTTGAACATACTCATCAATCCTCGATAGCGGCGCTTGTTGTCTCGGTCATGAGCGCCCATGTGTAGGGGCGGGTCAGATTTGACCCGCCCCTGCAATACCCGTGTTATGGGAATGTGTTAGCGTGCGTTATTTCATTACGTCGGTGATGACGCCTGCGCCGACTGTCAAGCCACCTTCGCGGATGGCAAACTTCGAGCCTTTTTCCAGCGCGACGGAGACGATCAACTCGACTTCGAGGTTGACGTTGTCACCGGGCATCACCATCTCGACGCCTTCGGGCAGCGTGACGGTACCGGTCACGTCCATCGTGCGGATGTAGAACTGAGGGCGATAGCCGGTGAAGAACGCTTTGTGGCGTCCGCCTTCTTCGCGCTTCAGAATGTACACTTCGCTCATGAACTTCTTGTACGGGGTGATGCTGTTGGGCTTCGCCAACACCATACCGCGTTCCACGTCGTCGCGTTCGACGCCGCGCAGCAAAATGCCCGCGTTGTCGCCCGCTGTCGCCGCATCGAGTTCCTTGTGGAACATTTCGATGCCCGTCACGGTGGTCTTTACAACTTCGTCGCGCAGACCAATGATCGAAATTTCTTCGCCCTTCTTCAGCGAGCCACGTTCGACACGCCCCGTTACCACCGTACCACGACCCTTGATCGTGAACACGTCTTCGACAGGCATCAGAAACGGCTTGTCGGTTTCGCGGATCGGCGTCGGAATCCAGTCGTCAACGGCTTGCATCAACTGGACAATCGGCGCGTATTCTGGCGCGGTAATATCGGTGCTGGCGCTTTCGTAGGCTTGCAGCGCTGACCCGCGAATAATCGGCGTGTCTTCGCTGAAACCGTAGCTGCCCAGCAGTTCGTGCAGTTCCAGTTCGACGAGTTCGAGCAGTTCCGGGTCGTCGAGTTGGTCGATCTTGTTCAAAAACACGACCATTGCTGGCACTTCAACCTGACGGGCGAGCAGCACGTGTTCGCGCGTCTGCGGCATCGGACCATCGGGTGCGCTGACGACGAGAATTGCGCCGTCCATCTGCGCCGCGCCGGTGATCATGTTCTTGATATAGTCACGGTGACCTGGGCAGTCGACGTGAGCATAGTGGCGGGCGTCCGTCTCGTATTCAACGTGACGAATGTTGATGGTGATACCACGAGCTTTTTCTTCCGGCGCGTTGTCGATGTCCTCATAGTTCATCTTTTGCGCCGCACCCTTCAGCCCCAACACCTTGGTGATGGTCGCCGTCAAAGTGGTTTTGCCGTGGTCAACGTGACCAATCGTGCCAATGTTGACGTGCGGCTTGCTGCGGATAAACTTCCCTTGCGACATGTCTTATTCCCTTGATCTGTAGACTTATTCCCAACACAGTTAGGTGGTTGACCAAATGACCGATTCGAATTATCGGGCGGTGGGGCGCACTATTATAAATACGTCCCACTTTCCCGTAAATCCCGTTTGTTATGAAATGACCGCGAACGGCTTACAACCCGCCCTTGATCACTTCATCTGCGATGTTCGACGGCGCAACGCTGTATTTGTCGAATTCCATCGTGAAGCTGCCGCGCCCCTGCGTCATGTTACGAACTTGTGTGGCATACCCGAACATTTCACCGAGCGGGACGTTGGCACGAATGCCTGTCGCGCCGTTACGCGGTTCCATGCCGATGATGATGCCGCGCCGGGATGACAAGTCGCCGACGATTGTCCCGGTGTAATCATCCGGCACGACCACTTCGACTTTCATGGTCGGTTCGAGGATGACTGGCTTGCCTTTTTGGACGCCTTCTTTCAGCGCCATCGAACCCGCAATCTTGAACGCCATTTCCGACGAGTCAACATCATGATACGCGCCGTCAACGAGCTTGGCACGAATACCCACGACGGGGTAGCCTGCCAGCACGCCGCCGCTCACTGCATCACGAATGCCGCTCTCGGTCGGGCGGATGAATTCGCGCGGCACAGTGCCGCCCTTGGTCGCATCGACAAAGACGAGTCCTTCTTTTTGCAGCCCAAAATCTTCGTCTTCGTCGGCAATCGGTTCAAATTCGACGACGACGCGGGCATATTGACCCGAACCGCCCGTTTGACGCTTGAACGTCATATCGACTTTGTTGGCACGGGTGATCGTTTCACGATACGCCACGCGCGGACGACCGACGGTCGCTTCGACGCCAAATTCGCGCTTCATGCGGTCGACCAACACTTCGAGATGCAGCTCGCCCATCCCGCGAATCTTGGTTTGACCGAGTTTGTCATCGACTTCGATTTTGAAAGTTGGGTCTTCTTCTGCCAACGAGCGCAGCGCCTTACCCATCTTGTCCTGGTCAACCTTCGTGTTCGGTTCGATGGCGACTTCGATCACCGGTTCGGGGAAGCTGATCTTCTCCAGAACAATCGGTTTGTTCTCGTCGCACAACGTATCGCCCGTGAAGGTGTCTTTCAGTGCCAAAATCGCGGCGATGTCGCCTGCGCGAACTTCTTCAATGTCCTCACGGTCATCGGCGAACATACGCACGATACGACCGACGCGTTCACGATTGCCCTTGGTACTGTTCAGCATCATCGAGCCCGCCTTGACGACGCCCGAATAGACGCGGAAGAACGCGAGACGACCGACAAACGGGTCGGTGATGATCTTGAAGACCAGCGCCGCCGTCGGTTCGTTGATGTCTGGCGCGCGCGTCAGTTGTTCGTCCGTCTTGGGGTGAGTCCCATGCACGGGCGGAATATCGAGCGGTGACGGCAGCAGTTCAACGACTTTATCGAGCATCAACTGGACGCCCTTGTTCTTGAGCGCCGAGCCGCACAAAATCGGGTGAATTTTGCCCGCAATCGTGCCAGCGCGCAGCGCGCCGAGCAGTTCTTCTTCGCTGAATTCTTCGCCCGACAGATACTTCTCCGTCAGGAAATCGTCGTTTTCGACGATTTTGTCGATGGCATCTAAACGAAGCTGCGCCATTTGTTCGCGATGGCTTTCGGGGATCGGTTCGTGGCGGATGTCTTCGCCCTTGTCGTCGCCGTACGTGATCAGTTCCTGCTTGAGAATGTCGAAGATTCCTTTGAATTCCGAACCTTCGCCATACGGGTATTGCAGCAGTACCGGGTTCGCGCGCAGCCGATCCACGATCATATCAATGCAGCGCTGGAAATTCGCGCCCGTACGATCCATCTTGTTGACGAAGCACATACGCGGCACGTTATAGGTATTCGCCTGACGCCACACGGTTTCGCTTTGCGGTTCCACGCCCGCCACGCCGTCAAACACCACCACACCACCATCAAGCACGCGCAGGCTGCGCTGCACTTCGGCAGTGAAGTCTACGTGTCCGGGCGTGTCGATGACGTTGATCTGGTGTCCGTTCCATGAAGCGGTGATCGCCGCCGCCGTGATCGTGATGCCGCGCTCGCGTTCTTGCACCATGTAGTCGGTGGTCGCCGCGCCGTCGTGGACTTCACCAATCTTATGCACCATGCCTGTGTAATACAGAATGCGCTCGGTGGTCGTCGTTTTACCCGCGTCGATGTGGGCGATAATGCCGATATTGCGAACCATACTCAGGTCGTCAACGGTTACTTGTTTTTTTGTCATGCTTTCTCGCTATTGAGTCCTCTGCTTACGCATAGACAGCGTAAGGTAAAAGTTGAAAGTTAAAAGTCGAATACACTTTGACCACATGATTTTTAACCTTCGACTTTTAACTTTTAACTAATGTCTAGCGGAAATGTGCAAACGCTTTGTTTGCATCCGCCATACGGTGGGTGTCATCTTTACGTTTAATCGATGCGCCCTGGTTGTTCGACGCGTCCAGCAGTTCGTTCGCCAGTTTATCCGGCATCCCGCGACCGCCGCGTTTACGCGCGTTTTCCAAAATCCAGCGCATCGCCAGTGTCAATCCGCGCTGTGCGGGGACTTCGACCGGTACCTGATACGTCGCACCACCGACACGCATCGGTTTGACTTCGATGGCGGGTGATACGTTACGCAAGCCTTGTTCGAACACTTCGACCGGGTTGCGCTTGGCTTTTTCTTCGATGATATCCATCGCGTCGTACATAATCCGCAGCGCCACACTTTTCTTGCCGCCGCGCATCATCCGGCTGACTAACATACTGATATGCACATTGCCAAACTTGCTATCTGGCACTGGCTGACGTTTGGGGGGTGATTTTCTTCTTGGCATGGTTGATCCTCAAAAATCCTTTATTTCTTCTTACCCGTTGCGACTGGTTGACCCGGTTTCGGACGCTTCGCGCCGTACTTGCTGCGCCCCTGCTGCCGTCCTTTAACACCGTCGGTATCGAGCGAGCCGCGCACGATGTGATAACGAACACCGGGAAGGTCTTTGACACGTCCGCCACGAACCAGCACGACGCTGTGTTCCTGCAAACCATGACCTTCGCCTGGAATATAAGCGGTCACTTCAATTTGGTTGCTCAAGCGCACACGCGCAATTTTGCGCAGCGCTGAGTTCGGTTTTTTCGGCGTCATGGTACGCACAACGGTACAAACACCGCGTTTCTGCGGCGACCCGTTCTTTTTCTGGGTGCGGCGTTGATCGAAAACATTGAGCGTGTATTGAAGCGCTGGCGCCTTGCTCTTGCTTTTCTTCGACTTCCGACCCTTACGCACCAACTGGTTGATCGTTGGCATAAACGTCTCCAAATATAAATCACACTGGCTATAAGCGCGCAAAAAGGCGTACTCGAAATCTACCAAGAGTCGCCCACATGCTCTGACTTATGGCGGGCAACCTCGTCGTAACGAAGCGCTTTCGCCACCTATAGTTCAGTTCAGCAAGGCATTGCCACATCGTGGTTACACAGGCTGCGAAATGGTGATGTGCATGGTAGCAGTACAAAACCAGCGCGTCAAGGGAAAGATCACGCGCTTTTTCAACTCAGCCGTATTGTAGAGTCGCCCCCGTAAACGGCTCAACGAGTGCCGCGCTTGCCACAGAGACGGGCGGCATACGCGCGTGTGCGGGGCGAGGGGTGAAAAACCTTCGCGGTAGGAATTTAGGGTGAGGGCAATCTGCGTAAGGTGAGTCGATAAGTCAGACCATCGCCGTGCCGACCGCGCGCACCAGTTCTTCGACAGCGATGGGTTTACCCATGAACACATCCGCGCCCGCCTGATACGCTTGGCTCTTATAAAAGCCGCCATTGGTGCTGCTCACGACCAGCACAGGGATGCGCCGCATATCCACATTTTGCTTGCGGACATAGCGCACCAGATCAAGCGCGTTCATATCCGACAGCATCATATCCAGGATGATGGCGTCGGGCATTTGTTGAAAAACCACGCCCAAGCCCTGCGTGACCGAATTGACGCGCGTGCATTTGAAACCCGCGACTTCGAGCGCGGTCTGAAACACTTCACCGACGTTTTCATCGTCTTCGATCACCAGTACCCGCTGACCACGCCCGATAGTCGGGATGGTTGCGTCATAGGTGAGCGGCGCGGTTTGCGATTTTTTCGTCATTTCTGCTGGGATTACCGCGTATTGCAGTTGAATTTGTAAACCGCCGAACGTGAGTTCGTCGCCATGATGCAGACGTACCTCTTTGAGCGGTTCGAGCAGCACATTGTTCAGGCGGGTGCCATTGGTGCTGCCCATATCCTTGATCATCAACACCGTTTCGCGGACGACAATCATGGCATGGCGGCGGCTGACACCCAACGCCCCCGCGTTATACGGAGTCAGATCAATTTCTGGGTTGATGTCGCGTTCGACATCGGCACGCCCAATGAGCATGGTTTCGCGCACCTGAGCCTGATGCAGCGTCGAAGTACCGACCATACGAAACTCGATAACCCACGGCAGCGCTTTTTCAAACGGCGCCGTCGGACGCGCAGGCGGATCACCCGCGAGCGCGGGAGGAAGTGTCAAATGACGGGTAGCAGCATTAGCGTTGATCTGCGCTGGTGTGGGAACTCTAACGTTCGGGTCTGTGACGTTCATCAGCAATAAATCCCTGTTGTGTACTATAGATAGCGTACCATAACCAGCGCGCTATCCCTATATACTTTACCTTACAACATGATCATCCGCCGCAAGCATCAATCTAAGGTACTAATTTACGTTGTTTCGTTCACCATTTTGTACATTTCTCAACACTTCGTTATATCGATGGTCTAATCTGGCAAAAATAACCATCACGTTATCCTTCGTAATCCCTATTGCAATATACCCCATACAGCCATTCTAGAACCGTAATGCGTATCGCATCATGAGAGAGTGTTTTTTACGCAATTTCAACTGAAAAGGAATTTACCATGTCACAACCCGTAATGGAACGTGTCAAGGCGGTCGAGACTGATCGCGGTTATACAACCTATAGCACCGATTTAGTCTCTCCCATCGACAGCGTGCGTTGGGCAGCCGTCTTAGCCGGCATTTTCACCGTGTTAGCCTCGATCATTTTCTTCACCATCCTGGGTATTGCACTCGGTCTCTCCAGCTTCGACGCCAATGACCCGCGCAGTTTAGCGCTCGGTGCCAGCGTGTACACGATTATCGTCGCGCTGTTGTCGTTCGCATTAGGCGGTTTTATCGCGGCGCGCACGGCCGCCGTCGCCGGAACCGGTAATGCGATCCTGAACGGCGGCATGGTCTGGATCGTGACCATCGCCTTGATCGTCAATTTCATCGGGTCGGGAGTCGGCACGCTGCTCGGCATCGCTGGCAACGTGACTGGCACAGCCATAGAAGCGGCAGCACCGATTATCGCAGAAGCCGGCGCGCAAGCGGCGGATGAATTGCAAGCCAACCCCGAAGCGGCGGCGACGGCGGAAGCCGCGCTTGATGATGCGGCAGCGGCAGCACAGGGCGCGGTCGCGGACGCGCAAGAACAGCTTGAAGACGTGACGCCACAGGAAATTGAAGAAGCCGGACGTGACGCGGGTCAAGCTGCATGGTGGGCGCTGCTGGCGCTCGGTGTCTCGGCTGGCGCGGCACTGGTTGGCGCAACGGTCGGCAAACGCAATGAGCCAACCGAAGTTGCGGTCGCTCGTTAGTTCAGCCGTATCAAACGAACGCTGTGTAGGGGCGGCATAAATGCCGCTTGTCTCAGGGCGACCCAGTCGGTCGCCCATGAGGCTTGCTTGTCCGCCAGATGCTAAGGCATTCGCCGGCGGCTTTAACCTGCGGCAGGGAACTGATGTGTGTATGGCTGCATACATAACCCCGTTGCGCAGTATTTTTGGACTCGCCTCCTTCTCTTCTATACTCTCTCCATCTTGTCGCATACCCTCGGAGAGCCTCACCCATGACCCGTCCATTTATCATCGACACCGATACCGCCAGCGATGACGCCGTCGCCTTGATCATGGCGCTGCAAGCGCCAAAAATGGGCATCGACATCGACGTAAAAGCGATCACAGTCGTCAACGGCAATATGCCCGTCGATCAAGGCGTGCAAAACGCGCTTTTGTGCGCCGAATTGTGCGGATCGGATGTGCCAGTTTATCGCGGCGCCGATCGTCCGCTGGTGCGCTCGCATGTATTTGCGTACTGGTTTCATGGACAAGACGGCTTATCGGATCGCGGCTTCGCGCCGCGCACGCGCACGACCCCCACCCCCGGTCATGCGGTCGAAGCTATGATCGAGACGATCAAGGCGAATCCTGGCATCACACTCGTCACGTTGGGTCCGCTCACCAATGTCGCGCTCGCCATTGCGCAGGCGCCCGAAATTATTCCGCTCGTCGAACGCTGTGTCGTGATGGGCGGTGCGGCTTGCACCAGCGGCAATGTCACCCCTGCTGCCGAATACAACATCTGGGTCTGCCCCGAATCCGCCAAGATGGTCTTTCGTTCGGGGATGCGAATCGAAATGGTCGGCTGGGAGTTATGCCGCGACACGGCGACGCTGCCCCAAGCCGAAATGGACGAGATTCGCGCCATCGGCACGCCGCTCGCAGAATTTGCCATCGATTGCAACGCGCAAGCCATGCGCGCCGCCGCCGAACAAAGCGGCGAACCAGGGTTATCACTGCCCGACCCGGTGGCGATGACGATTGCGCTCGACCCCGCCGCCGCGCCCGATAAAACCCTGTGTTATGTCGATGTCGAAACGCAAAGCGAGCTCACACGCGGCATGACCGTCGTCGATCGGTTCGGCGTCGCGCCCGACGAACGCAACGCGCCCGCATGGGGTGAGGTCACCGCGCGCGAAAAAAGCGTGACCGTGTGCTGGTCGCTCGATGTCGCGCGCTGGAAAACGCTGCTGCGCCAGAGTCTCTCTTAAATCACCCTGATTCAGTATGGGCGGGAGAATTCCCGCCCACCGTATTGCCTCGTCTATGTTGGGTCACATGGCACATCACGGCTTGCGTCCTGCCCACTACACTGTTCATGACTGCTGTATTCAGACAGGAATCGATCATGACCCAGAACGCACCCCACAAACCACAGGACAACCCGAACACGATCCCGGACACCGTGCAGCAGGATCAGGAAGATAACCAAATGCCTGATCCGAGTGATCCGGTACGCCCGACGACGCCCGATGAGCGCCGCATCAAAACGCCGCACGCCATTCCGCTCGGCAATCGTGAAGGTGACGACGATCAAACGATTACCGAAACGATAAAAAAGGATATGGCGCAGTAACGATAGTGTGTGTTAATGCTTATGCAATACCTGAGTCGAGCGGCGTGATTCGCGTTATGATATGCTCAACGTCGAACATGGAGGAATTCTCATGCCGCTCGATTCCAAATCCCGCAAAGCGAAAGATTCAATTCCCGATACGATCGCCGCTGACTTAGAAGGTGGCAGTTCATCCTCATCGTATGCCGATGAACGTATTTTCACCGCTGACGCCATCCCGACCGACTCCAGTAAAACCGCACGTACGCCGAGCAAAAAAGACGAACTGCCCGATACTATCAAACGCGATCGGCAATAAGCGACACATTCTGTTGTCCTGTAGGCGTACAGCGTGCTGTGCCTTCGATGACGACCCATCCAAAAGTTGAAATGACCCCTTATGCATGACGCCAATCCTTCAGCATTGCCACGTTTACGCTATGGCGACGCGATCTATCTTGACCGACGCGAAGAATGGCGCGCGTTTGCGCCGATCCTCGACTTAATCCTCGACGACGATGACGAATACGCCGTCGTCGAGGACGACGATCTCGATGAGAACTCGCCCGAATGGGTGGCGCTGCTGCCCGACCGCCGCGATCTCATCCAGCTTAAAGGCTACCCCGAAAGCGAATATGACGACGGTAAGCCCGTGTATATGCCGTCGCGCCGTTTGCTGACAGCCATTGTCCTGGTCGCGTTGTTGGCGCTGTTAGCCTATGAGTTTTATGGATTTTTTGCCGAGCCTGTGCGCGTGCCCGAACTGCCTTCGCCACCCGCCAATTCCATTTAAGGAGCGATATCGATGCTGCGACGCTTATTATTGATGCTGATCGTGGGTGTAGGGTGCGTGGTCACTGTACGCGCGCAAACTATCGAAGACTTCGAATACCGACTATCTAAGCGAAGACGGCACGTTCAGCTTTTACCTGCCCTCTGATTATAAACAGGTGGAAGAAAACGACGGCAGCTTTATGTTCGACGATCCCGCATCGCGCAATTTGGGATTCATATTTTTACCCGATACCATGAGTCAACTGGACGGCGTCACTGACGATAGCACATTAGAGGATGTATACACCGCCTTCAATCTGCTTTTCGATGGCGATAATCCTGCATCGCTCGACGCGCAAATGATTGAACCGGAATTCGGCAGCCCAGTCGTGATCGGCACACTGCCGTTCACCAATCGCGATGGCAGCAAAAGTGACTATCTGACGCTGGTCGCTGAAATTGATTTTGGGCAGTACGCAGGCATTTCAATGATTGTGTACGAAGATATAAGCTGTTCACCTGGACGGGCAGCACGACGCTGGACAAGATTCTACTGCGCAACGACAGCAGTGTGTCGAGGGGAGCGGCAGCGATGGGCTGATGGTCTTTCAATCGATCACGATCTACGGCACAGGCGAGAATCCTTTCGGTGAAGATAACTGTGCATAGCCGAACCGATCTTTGAGGCGCAAGAATGGCGTCTCAAGCCAACGGTACGAAGCGGCGGCGATCAAGAACGTGAACACGATCGTCGATGCAAAAAGAAACGGATGGCGCGCCGCCTCGGAAAGGCGAAGGGAATCGGTGGCAAGCCACGCAAGAAAAATAACGATGGGGTGAAGCATGTATACACCGATCGCGCCGATGATCATCGCCTCGAATCGCGTGCTTAAGACGACCGCACGCAGAACGACCGAGTCTGACTCGGCGACGAGCATCTTTAACGCGAAATTCCCTGCTAACAGCATCACGAACAGGAGAGGGACAATCACGCCAATGAGACATTGTTTCATCGTACGGTGTGGTATCCGAGATCGGGTCGAGTGCGCGCCGGACTGCTTGCCCGTTGACGACGCCGTAAGCGTGGATCGGCGTGCTGTTTCATCCTCCATGAAGCAGAATATCGAGTCTACAATACACTCGATTCAGATGATGACGCGGTTAAATCTTAGCGATTGGGAAATCGGATGCTGTCAGCGTTACGGGTGATCAGGCGCGCGTTTCGTCATGTGTCCGGCAACGGCTATATTTATGTGTGGGCAAATCTGGCATTTATACTGGCGTCGCTGCCGCTTATCACCATGCCTGCTGCATGGGCGGGGTTGTGTAAATTAGGCTATAACGCGATCCGCCAGCCCAACGCCGATTGGGACGACTTGATCAGTGGTTTCCGCGAGTTTTTGGCGCGTGGCGTGCTGATGGCGATCCTGAATGCGCTGGTGCTGTTCATCAACCTGACCAACTTACTCGGTTATCGCGGCGGCGAACCGCTCGATTGGGCACTGCGTCTGTTCTGGTTGTTGGTCTTGATGGTGTGGTTTTCGATCCAGTTTTATCTGTATCCGTTGTATTACGCGATGGAACAGCCGTCGCTGTCGGGCGCGTTTCGCAACGCCGTCATCATGGTGCTGCTCAATCCGGTCTTCACGCTCACGTTGACGCTTCTCTTGCTCGTCATCTGGTCGGTGAGTACAGTTTTGTTCGCGCTATGGCTGCTGCTCACGGTCGCATTCATGGCGGTCGCCGCCAATATCGCCGTGCAGGATCGGATTCGGAAAGTCGGCTTTGACCGCCCGTCCGACGCGACACACACTGCCGATGACGAGATCATTTATGGGACGAGCCGCGAAAAATGAGTAATCTTGGCATATCGTCGCCTATTCGTCGTAAAATAACGATCTGCGAGGCATGATCGAAATCGGGATCGACCGATCAAATTGTAATTTCTTTGGAATGACCATGAGTGATGTGAATGAACGCATTCGTTTGCGTGCCTATCGCACGCTGCGATTATTGACGAGTTTTCGTTACGTCAAGCGGGTCTCGCCGGACATCGACGTGATTGGCATAACCGAAAATCAGCCGGGCAGCACGGTTGATAGACTGCTTGTGACCACCAACGGATTAGTTTGGCGGACTGAGCCGACGCAATTTGTCGCTTACCACCAGATTATCCATGCGGAAGCAGTCGTCAAACACGGCGGCTTTGACAAATCGAGCGTCAATACACTGCGTTTACACATCGCCAACGGCGCCATATTCGATTTTCCAGTACGCGGCGGAAACGATAAAACCCGCGCGGTGTGGGAATTTCTTCGCTATATTGATCAGGTTTGTGCTATTGTCCAGCAGTCAATCCCAGAACGAACATAGCACATGCCCACAATCAAAGATGTAGCCAAAGAAGCGGGCGTATCGATTGCGACCGTCTCGTATGTGCTGAACAATAAAACCAACTCGGTCAGCGAAGAAACCCGCATCGAAGTATGGCGCGCCGTCGAAAAAATCGGCTATATGCCGAATGTCACCGCGCGCAATTTACGCAGCAGCCGCAGCCGCTTGATCGGCTATGCGTGGCATGAACGCCCGCGCAATGGCTATATGAACGCGGTGCTGGATCATTTCACGTATTCGCTGGCACAAGCCGCCGAACACGCCGGTTATCACCTCCTCACCTTCACGTATCCGCATCAAGACCCAATTCCGGTCTACGACGAGCTGATTCGCACCAGCCGAGTCGATGCGTTCGTGATCGCCAGCACCAACGAGGATGACCCGCGTGTGCGGTATCTGCTCGATAAAGCATTTCCGTTTGTGTCGTTCGGGCGCGCCAATCCTGAATGGGATTTTCCCTGGGTGGATGTCGATGGTGAAGCGGGTGTGCATCAAGCCGTCGATGCATTGATCGAGCTGGGACATCGACGCATCGCCTTGATCGCGTGGGATCAACACTCGCTGACGGGCAATTTTCGCTCGGACGGTTATATGAACGCGATGCGCGCGGCAGGGCTGCCCGTCGATGAAACCCTGATCTGGCGTGGTGAAAATCAGGAACAAAGCGGACACGACGCGCTGCGCCATTTCTGGACTGTGATGCCGCCTGAACAACGACCCACGGCGATTTGCGCGATCAGCGATCTGATCGCGGTTGGGGTGATCAACGAAGCGGAGCAGCTCGGCGTCACGATTGGGCGTGATGTATCGCTGATCGGGTTCGATAACGCGCCGCTCACGCAGTATTTACACCCACCGTTGGCGACGCTCGAACAGCCGCTCGAAGCGATTGGCGTCCAAGTCATCGCCTTACTGTGTGATTTGCTCAATAAGACCCCGCTCGATGACCAGCGACATCGTCTGCTGCCACCGCGTTTTATTCCGCGTGCGTCCATCGCCGCGCCGCCGACCGACTAAGTGACGGAGTTCAAGAGGGATTCATGGCAAAATATTACGACTCGATCACCGATGATCTTCGCGCATGGATCGACGAACAGCCAATGTTTTTCGTCGCCACCGCGCCGCTCAGCGCCGATGGACACGTCAATTTGTCGCCCAAAGGCTACGATTGTTTCCGCGTGCTGTCACCGCATCGCGTCGGTTATCTCGATTTGACCGGGAGCGGCAACGAGACCAGCGCGCATGTGCTCGAAAACGGACGGATTACGTTTATGTTTTGCGCCTTCAAGGGTGAGGCGCGCATCATGCGTTTGTTCGGGGAAGGGCGCACCGTCTTGCAAAATACGCCCGAATGGGACGACCTGATCCCACATTTCGACACGAATCACAATGCGATCCGTCAAATCATCGTCGCGGATATCGATAAGGTGCAAACATCGTGCGGCTACGCCGTGCCGTACATGGAGTACAAGAAAGAACGTCCGGCACTCGATAAATACTGGTATAAAAAAGGCGCGGACGCCGTCCCGAAATACTGGAAAGACAAGAATCAGACCAGCATCGATGGGTTGCCCACGCCATTATGCGAGGATGAGTAGGACGGGTTTTAGACCCGCCCTACGCTATTCCATGTCTGATTAACGCGCGACCGCGTTGGTCGGAATCCAGAACGGGCGCGCTTCGCACGCGATCCATACTTTGGCGAAGTCGCCGCTAAATTCGCTGATATACCACGTGCCCGCTGCCAACGTGAAGTTGGTCTGCGTGCTCAAGTCGGCGGCGAAGAACGCGGGTGCACCCGCCGGAACATTGTAGACCACCGACCCTAGTGGCAGTGGGAACGGGCAGTCTCCGGGTGTTCCATCACTGATGTTGCCAACACCACTGATGGTCGCGGAATAAGTGCCGCCAGGTTGTGAGAAAAGATCATCGAACACTACCAGGAAGTACTGCGTTCCCGCCGCTAACGTCAGGTCAAGCGTTTTGGGGTCGGCGTCGTTATTGCCTGCGATGCAGTTGGCAGTGCCGTTTGATGGGTCAAAAGCGCCCTCGTAGACGTAGTACGATGCAAATCCAGGTGGGCTTGTACTGGTGAGGTTGAATGTATAAACGCCATCGGTATCAACCGTGAAGCCTTATACATCATAACTAACTTGTGTACCACCCTGTGCTAAACAAGTGGGCGTACCGATGGAAACGACTTCCATCGTGGGGTCGCTTGGATCGAGCGTCCCGGTGAAGGTTGCACTCCCGGCGAAAACCGCGGTCGCACTGATACTGAAAACAAGCAGCAAAATGATCAACGATATAACCAAGCGCTTCATGATATTTAAACTCCTTCAATGCGGACTTTGAATAACAGCTTACACGTTTATTTCAGATGCGCGAATCACCCCTGTGCGGCGGTGCTAAGCTGCTCCAAAACATCCGTCACCGTCACATCAACCAGATCGGGCAAGATCATCGTCGCCTGGTTGACTCGTTCGCGTCCGGCGTCCGTGCCGCCGCTGATGCCAATCGTCCAGAAGCCGCCGCGCTTTGCCGCGTCAACCCCGGCTTCGGCGTCTTCAAAGACGACCGCGTTTTGTGGATACACGCCAAGTCGTCCGGCTGTCCACAAAAATAAATCGGGCGCGGGCTTGCTGTTCACGACGCTGTAACCATCACCGAGCGCATCGAACAGATCGATCACGCCGAGCCGTGTCAGCACGGTGCGCGCGTTGCGGCTGGCGCTGCCAATGCCTAATTTGAACCCGGCAGTACGCCCCTCGTTTAGAAAATCCGCCGCGCCGGGCAGCAAATAGGCGGGTGTGATCGTATCGAGCAGTTCGACATAATACGTATTTTTGCGTTCCATCAAGTCGAGCGCTTTTTCTTCGGGAATTACGCGCCCTTTAAGCAAGCGCGTCAGGCTTTCTCGCCGCGAAACACCGCGTAGTGCTTCGTTATCTTCACGCGTAAACGGATAGCCTTCTTCGTCCGCCATCCGTTTCCATGCCTGATAATGAAGTTCTGCCGTATCAGTAATCACACCATCGAGGTCGAAGATCAACGCGCGAATTTGAAGCGACATGTCACGTTCCTTCCTGTAAAGCAGTGAGGCGCTTGGGCGCGGTCCGTTTTCAGCCCTCACCCCTGCCCGTCTCCCTCAGGGCGAGGGGCGAAAAACCGTCGCGGTAGGGGAAGTCCTTCTCCCTGAGGGAGAAGGACTTAGGATGAGGGCAATCTGCGTAAGGTGAGTTAGATAAGTCTGCTTATTCGTTCGCTATTGCCTGTGCCAGCGCGTCGGGCGTCACGTCCGCACTTTCGGTGATCGCCAGAAAACCGGGGACATTTTCGGTCGGCGCAAAACTGCCGACCCAAATATCGTACTGCCCTTCGGCGGGGTCAACGATATCGATCAACGGGTTCAAGCCCGACGAATCATCAGCGCACATCCACGAGCCATCGGGAAGATTGACGATCAACGTGGTGTCGCCTTCTTCCTGTGTGGAGAGGAAGAAAATACGCAGCCCTTGCGAACTGCCTGTCCATTGAATCTTGTAATCGGGCGATGGTGTCGAGTAACCGACACAATCGGCGCCAATTTCGGTGGCGGCGACATCGACGAAGGCATCTTCGGTCGCACCGCTGACCATTTCGACGAGATGCGGGTCATCGCGGAAGCCGGCTTCAAGCTGAATACCCCCGTAGTTGGCTTCCAGGTTGTAATCCAACTGCGAAAAATCGGGGACAGCCGTCGGCGCCACATCTTCAACTTCGGGGAGGTTTTCCGGGTTGGTCTGGTTGCCTGATGGTTGTTCATCTAAATTCAAGACGGTACGCAGTGCGGGAAGGGCATAAATGCCGCCCAAACGCCCGCCCGTCACTTCTTCGCTGACGACGACCGTCGGTATACCGATCAACTCGCCTTGCAAATTGACAGCTAAGCCGCCGCTGTTCCCCGGCGAAATTTCGGCGTCGGTCGAATACAGGAATGGTACGCGTTGATTGCCGACATCTTCGTTACGAATGCTGGTGATCGACCCACCCGTGAAGACGAGATACCCATCGCCGATGCCCGGAAAGCCGAACACATAGACCGAATCACCCAACTGCACGTTTTCTTCCGAAAGCGAGATGAACGGTAAATTGAGCGATTCGGGTTCAATGCCGCGCCCGTCGGCGTCGCGGTCAATCTGCAAAATGGCAAAATCGAGATCGGGGTACTGCGCGACGACCGATGCGTAATAACGCAGTTCTGGCGGCTCGGCAATATCCGATGGCTGCAAAATAGCGAAATCGTCGCCGCCTTCGATGACGTGAACATTGGTGAAGATATAACCTGACGGGTCAATAATGGTACCAGAGCCCTGCGAGAACGGTTCGCCGTTATCCAACGCCAGCACTAAGACCACGCTTTGGGCGATGCGGTTGATCTCATCACCAGGCAGCCGTTCGACGGTTTGAGCGAAAACCAACGTTGGCAGCATGATGATCAGACAGACGACCAGAAAAATGCGTTTCATGAGATGAAACTCCCGTATGAAGATGCGTACTTATAGCATCTAGTGTAACCATTTTTCAGTTTCGCGCGATAGGCAAGGAGGGGTGATGATTCTTAACCGAGATGGGCTATAATTCATAGCTATGAAAACGAGATATCAACCACACCTCTTTCTTTTTTGTGCCGCCGCCTTGATCGCGCTGCTCACGGCATGTGATCCGCTTGTGCCGTTTCCGACTCCAACGCCGCAGGTGATCATTGTCACCTCGCAGCCGACCGTGACGAATGCGCCGACCGAAACCCGTCCGCCGACCGCGACGCGCACCATGGCGCCCGAACCTTCGCAGACGCCGACGGAAACGCCGTTCCCGTGTACCGAAGAAACCGGACAAATCATTCCGTTCGATAATGTACGCAGCAGCATCGCTGGCGAGAATTTGCGCTATCGTGTGTACGTGCCGCCGTGTTATGTCCAGACCGAAAAGCGCTATCCCTATGTGATCCTGCTGCATGGGGCGAGTTATACCGAAACGCAGTGGGACGAAATCGGCGCTGACGAAGCGCTCGAACAAGGGATGCGTCTCGGCGTGCTCGGTCCGATGATCATCGTCATGCCGTATTTCGGCGTGGTCGGCACGCGCAGCACGTTCCCGCCTGACCGTTCTTATGAGTCGGTCATCCTGGATGAACTGATTCCAGCGGTCGAGCGCGATTTTTGCACCTGGAATAACCGTGCCACGCGCGCCATCGGTGGCATTTCGCGCGGCGGCTTCTGGGCATACAGCATCGGGCTGCGCCACCCCGATATATTCGGGATCATCGGTGGTCACAGTGCGGCGTTCAGCGAAGATAACGCGCCGCCCGCCAATAATCCGCTCGAACTGGCGCTGAATGCGTCGTTTCTGGCACAAGCCAACCTGCGTATGTATCTCGATGTTGGCGCGCAAGACCCCGCCAGCGCCGAGATACAATTGTTGAGCAGCCGTTTGACAGCGCGCGGCATCGAACACACGTCAGTCGTCAACCCGACGGGCGATCACAGCGAGGCGTACTGGACGGCACACGTCTCGGAATATCTGACGTTTTATAATGAAACGTTCCCACGCACGACGGGCGAACTGCCGACGTGCTTAGAGCCAAGCCCGTCGTGAGCGCGCCCGATGCCGACTCCGTTTACCCATCTCGCCCTCTCACGTCAAATGTTGACCGACCGGTCGATTCCCGACACGATGCGCGCCGATTTACTGGCGGCGCGCGGCGCATTTTATCTCGGTCAGATCGCCGCCGATGGTCACGCGCTTGAACAACCGCCAGTCAAGCGCGAAAAGACGCATTTTTATACCTATACCCACATGCCCAACGAGAAGTTGTGGCATTTGATGATGAACGAGAACGCATCGCTGCGGTCGCTGACCGACCCGGCGGCGCGTGCGTTTGTCGCGGGTTATGTCGCGCATCTCTCGGTCGATGAGTATTGGGCGCGGCACATGGCAGCGCCGAACTTCGGCGCGTCGTCGTGGGGCGATCAGCGATTTCGTTTCCTGATGCTCAACGTGCTGTTGATTCACATGGACGAGCGCGATTACGACCGCATTAGCCACCCGCCAGAAGCGCGCGCGGATATGGCGGAACAATTATATGCTGCCAACCCTGATCACTGGCTGCCGTTTCTGTCGGATCATGCGTTATGCGAGTGGGGAGCGGTGATTCATCGCCAAATCAAGCCGGGCGGCTTGAGCGAAACACTGCAAATTCTCGCGCCGCGCATCATGAATATGAGCGCGCTCAAGCTGCGCGCGATTCTTGACTCCGAGTCGCGAATGCAGCGCGATCTGTGGCGGCATGTGCCGCGTGCCGAAGTGCAGGCAGTCGAAGCGGGGATGTATGCGTTCGCCCGCGACGAGATGATCGCGTATTGGACGGCTTAATCGTCATCCCCATGCCCCATCCACGCGATAGCGCAGTTGATAATGCGCGCCATCACGGTTGAACATGACCATGATCTCGCCGTGATGATCGTCGCGCACTGAGATCGGCGTTTCGCCCAGTAAATCGTCGCTTGTCAGCACATCTGCTTCCCATAAGCGCAGCACATGCTCGCCACTTATGATCGGGATCATGAACTGCGATTCTTGAAACGCCGCCATCGCTTGCCACCCGTCATGGGTCAACTGGCGCCCGTTTTCAAAATCGAACGCGCGGATTTGCGTGGCATTTTGCGGTTTGTCGTGCAGCTTGAGCGGCGCGGCTTTCCACACCAGCCGATCCCCCAACGCCAGATAAATCTCGTCGCCATCGAGTTCCTGCACCTGCATACATTCCAGCCAAATCAAGCGCAGCGTGTAGCCTTTATTTTCGGTCATGAAGAGTCTCCTTATGGCAAAATCGACTTGAGCGAAAGTTTACCGCGTGCTTCACCGTCAATCACAATCGGCATCTCGTCATTTTCGCCGTAAGTGACGGTTTCCTGATAGTCGCTGTTGGTAGGATTACTGTACACGTAGAGCTGACGCTCAGCTAAACTCAACACGCCATAAATCGGAATTCCCGCAGTGGCGTACATGCACTTTTTACGCCCTTTATCGAACTTGAGCGAGCTATCCGCTACTTCGATAAGCAGCGCAATTTCTGCTGGGTGCGGATGACGAACGAAAAATTCGCGTCTGATTCCTTTTACAAGCGCAATATCAGGCTCTTGCTCGCTATCTTTTAAGGTGATGGAGTCTTGAGAGCGGACAATCCAACCGTCTGGTAACATGGTTTCTAGAAAATAGTGGATCATGTCGGTAGTCGCTGTATGCGGCGGGTTTTTCGGCAGTGTTTCGACTAACCACCCTTCAATGAGTTCTACGCGGTCGTCGGTCGTCAAAATGCCCGCGTCGATCATCTGGTGATATTGGTCTACGCTCATGCGCCACAGATCGCGGGCGGTAAACATGTCCGTTTCGTCCGATACAACCGCGGGGGGTGGATGAATCGCCATTACATTTGACTCCGTACTCAGAATCGACACTCAAATTATAGCAGTCCGGCGCGGGAAAACCTTGCGCCTTTTAACGTCTGAACTGTGTGTGCGCCCATGCCTCAAACAACCCTTGCAGCTTGAGCCGTTGATACTTGCCCGTCGTCGTCACCGGAATATCTGTGCCGAACACGACGACTTTAGGCGCTTTCTCAAATGACATGGTGCGGCGGCAGTGCGCGATCAGCGCATCGGCGTCGAGCCTTATTCCATCATGAGGCACGACATACGCGCCGACTTCCTCACCGTAATAATCGTTGGAGAACGCGACCGCCAGCGCAACTTTGACGCCCGCATAACTCAGCAGCACTTCTTCGATATCGAACGGGCTGAACTTGACCCCGCCGCGATTGATCAGTTCTTTCAGCCGCCCGGTGATGAAGAAGAACTGCCGTCCGCCAGCATCGACCGCGTAAAAACCCTCGTCGCCCGTGCGAAACCAGCCGAACTTGAACGCTTCGGCGTTGGCATCGGCGCGTTTGAAGTACCCGCGCATCACGTTATGCCCACGCACACAAATTTCGCCGCGTTCGCCCGCCTTTAACTGCCGTCCGTCGCCGCTCGCATCGAAGATCGCCATTTCGTTCGGCTCGATAGCGCAGCCGATGCTCGGATACCCATGATCGTGCAGCCACGCGCGATGTTCATCCCAGTTCAGGTCAATGGGCAAAAAACACGAATAACACGTTGTCTCGCTCAAGCCGTAGCCATGCAGAATTGGAAACCCGAACGTGTCTTCAAACTGACGCGCCAGGCTCATCGCTAACGTTCCCGCGCCGCAGATCAAATGACGAAAACGGCGTAAATCGTGTTTGCCCACGCCGTCACCAAATATCGATGCGCCTTTTGCCGTCTGTGACGCGGCGTAATCGAGTGCGAATTGCAGCAGCGTCGGCACGACCGACACGACCTGCACACTTTCACGCGCGATCCGTTCCCAGAACGTGCTGGAACTGAACGTGCGGTTCAGCACCACTGACCCGCCCACATACAGCGGCGTGATCAACGTGGCGACGATGCCGTTGACATGATGAATCGGCAGCACATTCATCATGCGTTGGTTGCCTGTGATCGCATTCCATCCAGCGACCCCGTGTGCGTCTACAAGCAGATTGTACTGCGTCAGTACCACGCCTTTTGGCGCGCCTGTCGTCCCGCTCGTGTATACCAGCAGCGCATCATCGTCGAGCGTTGGGCGTTCTTGCGTGGCGATGAAGGTATCCGGCTTGTTCTGGATCGCCTGATGGAACGACACATAAACCGATTCGTCGTCCGCCGCGCCACCAACCCGCACAATCTCGCGGATATTATCCGCGCCCAAGCCATCGCCCGTCCCATGGATAATCCGTTCGGCGCGTTCGAGATACTCGGCGCGCACTAAACACGTTACCGCTTCGCTGTTGCGTAAAATGAAGGCGATGCGCGCGTCATCTTCGGTGATATTTTGCGGCGCGACGCGCGCCCCGATGATCCAGCACGCGAAATAGATAATCACTGTGTCGCTGTGGTTGTAACAGATCGTAGCGACTGTATCGCCGCGCCGCACGCCGAGATCGTCGTACAAAAATCCTGCCGCCTGATGCACGCTGGCGTTGAACTGTGCATACGTCAGCGTTTCGCGCACAGCGTCGCCGTCGTAATGGATCAAAAAGTCTTTGTCGGGCGTCACCGTCGCGTGCAGCGAGAGCAGGTGACGCATATTTTTGTACGGCACTTTTGCGGCTGTATACGGCACACCGTGCAGCGTGCGCGCCGCGTCGATGTTGGCGGTGGTTTGGGGGTCTAGGTCGCTGAAAGAAGCCAAAATCATACTAAATTCCTCGTCAATAAGTTTGTAAAAGACAGCTCAACTATATCCAATTCAACGCGCTGGCACGATTGACGCTTTCCTTCACGACAGGTAAAGTCCGTGTCTATGATCCAATCTCAAAATCTCGGTGTATAATTATTACTTAATAAATAGTCGTCATGCCAGAAATAAATTACAGCAAAACGTCCCTCAGCTTGTCTATCCTGTGCAATAAACCCATCCCTAAGGGATTCGCTCGATGTCTGCATCTGCCATGATCACTGCCACCCGCACTCGTCCACTCTCGCTGCTGATTATTGCCTATTTCGCCTTCATCGCTATTGCCATCCCCGATGGCATCCTCAACATCGCGTGGACGTATATGCAGACCGATTTTACCGTCCCGCTGGAGTCGCTTGGCGTGCTGCTCGGCGTCGCTATGACCGGACGCCTGCTCACCGCCTTCACGAGCGGGTCATTGATCGGGCGGTTTGGCATCGCGCGCTACCTGATCGGCGGCGTGCTGCTCATGATGGCTGGGTTGTCTGGCTATGCGTTCTCGCCGTCATGGGTGACCCTCCTTGTGGCGGCGTTCGTCGCGGCGATGGGCGCAGGCGCGCTCGATGCCGGGCTGAACACGTTCGTCAGTGCTGGTTACACGACCGGTCAACTTAACTGGCTGCACGCCGCGTATGGCGTCGGCGTCACGCTGGGTCCCGTTGTAGCGACCTATGTCATCGTCACGACGGGGCAGTCATGGCGCGTCAGCTATTGGCTGGCGGTCATTCCGGCGGTGATCGTCGTCGTGTTGTTCGTCGTCACACTGGCGGGCTGGACGCTGCGCTCACAGACCAGCGCCGAAAAAGCGGCGGCGCCGCCCGCCTCGCTGCGCGAAAGTCTTGGCGTGCCGCTCGTGCTGTTGGGTGCGGCGATCTTCTTCATGTACGGCGCGGTCGAAATCGGCGTCGGCAATCTCGCCAATACGTTGTTCGTCGAAGGACGCGGCGCACCGCAAGAGACCGCGAGTTTCTGGATCAGCCTGTATTGGGCGAGCTTCACCGTCGGGCGCATCATCATGGGTTTCATCGCTGATCGGTTTAACCCGAACGTGATCTTACGTGCGTGCATGATTGGCGCGGTCATCGGCGGTGCGATGCTTATGCTCAACCCTGTGCCGTTGATCGGCTTTTTGGGGATCGCTGTCATGGGCTTCTCGTTCGCGCCGATGTTCGCCACATTGATCGCGCTCACGCCGCGCCGCGTCGGGGAACGGCACGCGCCGAACGCGATTGGGATTCAAGTCGGCATCGTTGGCATCGGCGGGGCGGGACTGCCGTTCATCGCTGGGATTTTGTCGCGCTCGTTCGGCTTAGAAGTGATCGGTGTCGTGTTGTTCGTCGGTACGGTGATTTTGCTGGTCGTTCATGAGGTCACGCTGCGGCGGGCGGGCGACGCTTAATTTTGCATGGTTAGGATATTCAGCCGTTCTGCGACCGCGACGATGGTCGCATCGACAAAATCGAAATCACTCTTTCATTCTGGCTGAGGTTTCTTTCTCAACCGACGATTCCGTGCCTTCAAACAAGGCTTCACCCGTCAAAATAGGGTCTTTTGCCGGGTCGTAAAATACAAGTTTTTCCACGTATCCTACTAGAAAATCGATATAATCATCCTCTAGTAAATCAATCAATGCGTGCAGACGTTCACGTTTTGTCACGCTCATCGTATCATCCTCTGTCCATTCTTTGTGATTGTACAACTGTTTGGTTGAATTCGTAATTTACGGGCGCACGCTCACCCCCACATATGTCTCGCGTCCGAAAAACTGCCGCTCTGAGATGCGCTCGGCAAGTGGTCGTGCGCTCGTCGTGCCTTCGAGCGGCGTAGACGGCGCGGCGATCCGATAAAAATAGCCGTCATCACCGACGAACAAGATCGCGTCGCCATTGTCGATCCACTGGGGGTGGATTTCGCGCACAGTCGCCGCCAGAAAATCGACATCGCGGCTGTTGATATGCGCTAGAAACAACGCCTTGCCAAACGTGCCGTACAAGCCTTCGCAGATCACCGCCACGCGCGTACTATCTGGCGACCATGTGGGAAGTTCGCAAAAGCCGTCGCCCGCCGTCAGCGAGCGCGGCATTGAACCGTCTGCGTCGATGATCATAACTGCCATCGAGCGGCGCTGGAGCGACTGAAACAGCACATAACGTCCGTCGGGCGATGGACGCGGGCTGGCATTATTGCCGACGTAATCGGTCAGGCGTATGATTGCGTCTGTTGTCAGTTCGTATCGATAAATCTGATAACTGCCAGCGCCAACGCGCCCGCCGAATAACACATGCTGTCCATCTGGCGACCATGCAGGCGACCCGCTCGTTTGCATGTCGCGTGGCGTCACCCGTTGGCTGATGCCCGTCTGTAAATCGATATTGATCAGTGCGCCTTCGCTGGCGCCGATCAAGCGGTTAAGCGCTAACCAGCGCCCATCGGGTGAGAAGGCTGCATACGCGCCCGTGTTGTAAAACTCGTGCGTCGATGCGGTGCTGAGATCGATGATTACGCTGCGTGGTTGCCCGCCGCGCGATGTTTGATCACGCGCGACCGCCAATTGATCGCCGTCCCTCGACCAGCCTAACAACGTCTCACTGAGCGCGCCGCGTGTAATCCCCATAAGGCGCTGGTGACCGATGTCGTACAGCGCGACTCCTGGCACGCCATTTTCGTGCAGCGCGGTATAGGCGATGACATCGCCATTGCGGTGCAATAGCGCGATCGCGCGCGCTGCCCCAGCACATATCACCAGCACGCCAGCGATGATCAATGCTGACCGCATCACGAGACCTAGCAGCATCAGCGCTATCTTTTGATTTGTTTTTGCGCCTTTGTGAGTTCGCGCCTTTGCGTTATGGGTTTCGCTGCTCTTCACAGGCGGCATTATGGACGACCCACCGAGTCGCCGCTACGGTTTATCCGACTGGGCAATCACGTTCGCGCCGAGCTGCGCCAGCACGATATCTTCGTGTTCGGGCAAACCGCTCACACCGACCGCGCCAATCACGTCGCCTTCGACGATCACCGGATACCCGCCGCCCCATCCGATATAACGGGGGTCGGCGAAATATGCCAGCGACCATCCTTCTTCTTTGGCGCGTGCCGCCAGCGCGTTCGATGGCTGACGTTCGCGCGCGGCGGTGAAGGCTTTGTTGATCGCGTTGTTGATGCTGGCAAGTGGGCAGCCATCGGTGCGTAAAAACGCGATCAATTCGCCGTGTGGGTCGGTCACTGCGACCGCCGCCCCACGTCCTTCTTTATCGAGTTCGGCTTGGATGACGGTGAGAATACGCACGGCTTCGGCATGAGAGAGTACAGACGTTTGGCGCATGATGATTTCCTGTAGGTTGAGCGACTTTAAGACGCGATGGTGACGCTCCCATGCCTAAAGGCAGGGGCTTCTGAACGACGCTTGCGCTTACCGTCGCCTTACGGCGTTGGCAGAGGCGCTACGTTATCGTTCACGGATGCGTCCCATCCGTTTTGCATTAAAGCACGATTGAGAATGTTAATCGCCGCGTTGTGATCGCGGTCTAGCGATAGACCGCAACCACAATCAACCCAACGGGTCGAAAGGTCGAAGTTTTGAAACATGATACCGCAATTCGAGCAGCATTTGGATGTGTAGGCAGGCTTTACCGCAATCACTTCACGTCCGGCGCTTACAGCCTTGTACGTGAGGAATTGGCGGAATATACCCCATCCACTATCCAGAATGCTTTT
>Ga0163147_10001100_pt1 | contig 41740 bp, 27 predicted proteins | sample OliLakLV19MP6G1_FD_148597 | JGI IMG/M metagenome (GOLD analysis project Ga0163147, IMG submission 148597) | Freshwater microbial mat bacterial communities from Lake Vanda, McMurdo Dry Valleys, Antarctica- Oligotrophic Lake LV.19.MP6.G1 | ecosystem: Environmental > Aquatic > Freshwater > Lake >...
CGCTAGGAAACAGTATCTATGGCATCGCTATTGGCAGCGCTTCTAACAATATTATCGGCGGCACAACGCCTCAAGAACGCAATATCATTTCTGGCAGTCAGACTGCGGGTATTTTTTTTGCAATAGCGCCCACAGTTTTAAACGAACCTTCAGGCGGTGTACCTGCGACAAACCGAGTTGTCGGCAACTATATCGGCACAAATATCAGCGGTACTGCCGCTTTGGAAAATCTGATCGGCGTCTTTATCGCTGTTGGCGAAAGCAACACCATCGGCGGCACGACACCGCAAGAAGGCAATGTCATTTCCGGCAATCAAATGGGCGTCTTATTGCTTGGCAACCAGACAACTGGCAACCGCGTTATCGGCAATTATATCGGCACGCAAGCTGACGGCAGCACTCCTTTACCCAATACTTTGTACAGCAACGTCGTAGCTTTAGATGCTGGTGTGAATAACCGCATCGGCGGCACCGCAGCAGGGGAAGGCAACACGATCGCATTTAGCGGTAGCAACGGCATTCAAGTGACCGGTGGCAACGGCGTAGCAATTTTAGGCAATTCTATTTTTTCTAATAATGGTTTAGGCATCGATCTCGATAACGATGCCGATCCCCTAACTAGCGACGGCGTTACCCCAAACGAATTGGGAGACGGAGATACAGGCGGCAACGGCTTGCAAAATTTTCCTATTTTAAACTCCGCAACTGCTAGCAACGGCAACATTACTATTAGCGGCACTCTCAACAGCATTCCCAGTACGACTTTCCGCGTCGAATTTTTTGATAATACTGTTTTAGATCCCAGCGGTAACGGCGAAGGAAAAACTTACCTCAACTTTGTTAATGTCACGACTGATGCTGCTGGCAATGCTAATTTTACATCGCCGGCGTTAACTGCAACAGGGGCGATTGTGACTACTGCAACTAACTTAACAACTAACGATACTTCCGAATTTTCTCAACCTTCCCCCGGCTTATTGCAATTGAGCAATCCGGCTTACACGGTGAATGAAAACGGTACAGTGGTAGGTGCAGCAATTACTGTCGATCGCATTGCTGGTAACAAAGGTGCAGTTGGCGCAACATTGACGCTGGCGGATGGTACTGCTGTTGCTGCTGACTACACCAATACGCCGATCGCGATTAACTTTGCCGCTGGCGATACGACACCAAAAGTTGTTAGTATTCCGATCGCCGATGATGCGATCGATGAAGCTGACGAAACGGTTAATTTATCTCTGACTAATCCTACTGGAAATGCTACGGTGGGCGATCGATATAACAATGCAGTTTTGACGATCGCAGATAATGACAATCCTCCAACTATCAGCATCGCCCCCGCCACGATTAACCAAGCTGAAGGCAATACAGGAACAACCGCCTACAACTATACAGTTAGCCTCTCCAATGCTTCTGGTTTGCCCGTTACGGTTAACTACAAGACAGATGATGGCACTGCTACTACGGCAGATCTCGACTACGAAGATAATGACGGTAATCTCATCTTTAATCCAGGAGAAGCGCTAACAAAGGCGATCGTTGTACTTGCTAAGGGCGACGGCAAAATCGAGGTGGATGAAACTTTCAGCGTCATCCTCAATAATGCTACCAACGGCGCGATCGATCCGGCTGCTAACCAAAGTACAGGCATCATTATCAATGATGATAATGCCCCAACTCCAACTCCAACTCCAACACCAACTCCAACACCAACTCCGGCAGAAACGCCAACACCAACTCCAACACCAATTCCGACAGAAACGCCAACACCAACTCCAACACCAATTCCGACAGAAACGCCAACACCAACACCGACACCAATTCCGACAGAAACGCCAACACCAACACCGACACCAATTTTAACACCGACACCAACGCCAATTCCGGCAGAAATTCCGACAGAAACGCCAACACCAACTCCGACACCGATTCCGACAGAAATTCCGACAGAAACGCCAACACCAATTCCCACAGAAACGCCAACAGAAACGCCAACAGAAACGCCAACAGAAACGCCAACAGAAACACCAATTCCGACACCGATTCCGACAGAAACGCCAACTCCGACTCCGATTCCGACTCCGATTCCGACAGAAACGCCAACGCCAACTCCGACACCGATTCCGACACCGATTCCGACACCAACGCCAACTCCGACAGAAATTCCGACACCAACACCAACTCCAACACCAACTCCGACAGAAATTCCGACACCAACACCAACTCCGACAGAAATTCCGACAGAAATTCCGACACCAACGCCAACTCCGACAGAAATTCCGACAGAAATTCCGACACCAACGCCAACTCCGACAGAAATTCCGACAGAAATTCCGACAGAAGATTGCCTTTGTAACTCTCTATCCCTCCCAAATCTCAACCAACCAAATCCTGTAGAAAAGGTAGTTGTAAATAGTGCGATCGATCTACCCCTCACAGGTACTGCTAGCAATGAGAGATTCGACGGTAGCAGCAGCGAGGATTATTTCCAGGCTAAAGAAGGTAACGATAACCTCTTTGGTGGCGAAGGAAATGACTTTTTAAACGGTAATGAAGGCAACGATTTTATCTCTGGTGGAACGGAAGATGACTGGCTTTTTGGTGGCAAGAATCAAGACATTATTCTTGGCAATGAAGGAGGAGATACATTATTAGGAAATCGAGGAGAAGATTCACTCAATGGCAGAGAAGATAGCGACTTCATTAATGGCAACGAAGACTCCGATTTCTTGGATGGGGGCAAAGGAAACGATTTCTTATTGGGAGGTAAGGATCGAGATTTAATTTTAGGCAGTGAAGGCAACGATACTCTGTTGGGAAATTTAGGTGATGATACAGCCTGTGGTGGCGGTGGCAACGATTACTTGCGGGGCGATGAAAATAACGACTTACTTGATGGCTGTGAAGGAAATGATACGATTTTCGGAGGGGAAGACAATGATACCATATTTGGAGGAGCGGGAGACGACTTTTTAAGTGGCGATTTGGGAGATGATGTTTTAATTGGAGGAAGTGGGAACGATCGTTTTCTGCTTTGGGCCGATTCAGGGATGGATACCATTCGAGATTTTGAACCCGGAAAAGATGCGATCGCCCTTACTAGAGGTTTGACTTCCTCTCAACTGTCAATTACTCAAGCAAACAGCGACACCTTAATCCGCTTGACTGCAACAGGTCAAATTTTAGCCACTCTCAATAACCTATCTGTTGCTCAAATCAATTTTACAGAGTTGAACTCACCTAATTTATTGATTCCACTTTTTAATCTATCAATACCCAAAATACCGCCAGGGGTTTAAACCCCTGGCTAATAGCTGAAGTCCTCTGAAGAGGACTGAAGAATCATTAGTCCTCTTCAGAGGACTTGCGCTTTGAGGCAGGGGTTTAAACCCCTGCCGGACTGCCGGACTGCCGGACTGCCGGACTGCCGGACTGCCGGACTGCCGGACTGCCGGACTGCGGATTTAACGCGGTTGTTGACACCAATGAAACCTGACTTTTCCCAATTCTGATATTTTACTCCCTGATTTATTCCTATTAATATTTACCAAACACGATTTTTCAGTCATTTAAATTACCTGATTTTATTCCCATTGTCGCTTGCTTTATTAGAGGAGAAACTAGAGACATCAAGCAAGTTAGTTGAGTCTTTCTCACCCTTGCACTAATTAGAAAAAAACAAGGAGTCACAAAAATGTCATTAATTATCAACGGTACAGACTACGACGACAACAACACTGTCAACGGCAACGGTCAACTCCATAAATCCCTAGTTGGAGATGATTGGACAATCAACGGTCAAGGTCAAATTCAGATTTAAAATGATACAATTTACGGCAATAAAGGCAATGATATCTTGTTAGGTCTCGGCGGAGATGACATCCTCTACGGCGGCTACGGCGGCGATAAGCTAAATGGCGGCGCGGGTAATGATAAATTATACGGCGAAGCTGGCGAAGATTTGCTGTATGGAGGTGCTGGCAAAGATTATCTGAGCGGCGGATTTCACAACGATCATTTATTCGGAGGAAGCGGCAAAGATTATCTGAGCGGCGGCGACGGTAACGATTACCTTGACGGTGCTAATTTTTCGGGTGCTGGTAACGGTATCGGCGGCGGTACTGAATCGGATTCTCTCTACGGCGGCGCGGGTGCGGACACATTTGTACTCGGCAACGTTAACAATGTTTACTATCTCGGCACTGGCTATGCGACGATTACCGATTTTAGTGTAGGTGAAGACAAAATCCAAATTAAAGGCAATTTCGCAGACGGCTATTCTCTCAAAGGTGGCGATTGGAACGGCAACAATGTTCAAGATACCGGTATCTTCTACAAGGACAATTTGATTGGGGTTGTGCAAGACCAAAAATTAATGAGTGTCAACCAAAATAAAGTATTCTTATCCGCGCCTTCCGTCCCTCTATAGTAGAGTTAAATTGCAAAAATCGCTTGCCTATCTTGAAATCATCTGCGTCTATCAGTGTTGCATCTGCCCGATATCTGCGGTTGAATTATCTATCAAATCGCGTTCACGTTCGCTACGAAAGGGCGGGAAATTAAATACCGCCCTACATTTTAAAACCAGAGGCTTTTATGATAAAAATAGCTGTCAATCAACTTAAATTTAACAGATTTTTTTACACGAGTCTAACCTTAATTTGTGCTATCCTCTTAGGAGGCTTCGGAAAGGTTTTTGAGTCGAACAACAACATAGCTTTAGCGGAAGAAAGCATCCCCGTTAGCGGTAGCGGCGACGCGCAACTACAGCCGATTTTGCAATCCCTGACAGAGTTCATGCGCTACCGCTGCGTCGGTGCGGCTGTTCTCGGTGTTTCTGTCAAAGGTAAGCCCGTGGGTGTTTGGGGCTTGGGGCGCATGAAAGGTCGATCGACCAATAACGCAAATCCGGCTTGCGGTGACGATATGCAGACTCCTCTAAGTGCGATCGTACCAGCAGACACCCCCATGCGTATGGGCAGCATCAGCAAGCCTGTTACCTTTGCGATGGTGCGCTGGGCGCTAAAACAGACGGCGCGCGATCGGGCGGGCTTAGAACTGACTGACGAGCAAATCGAAGGAATGAAATTGTTCGATCCCCAGCATTATCCGCCCCTAATTCCCGGTTTGAACAAGCAATATCCAGTCGCGATTATCCCTGAAAAATTGCACGCCGTATTTTCGGGGAAAGTAAAATTTCCCGTAGCAATTAAAGACCGTAATTGTAGCAATCTCAACTCAGGATTTGCCGACAAACAGTGGCAAAACGTCACCCTCGGACACCTGCTATCGCATCGATCGGGACTTCAGCGGAGCGCCCCCAGATACGGTCAAGACGTAACTGCAAATTTGGCCGTACTTCGCAATCTTAAAACTCCAGCCAATTTTAAATCACAAGAACAGCTACTTGTCAATGAATGGGGCAACAAATCTGTCGGTTCAGCTAAAAACCAACTGGGAATTTCCCCTAACGCAGGCTATTTTTTGCCTAGTGCTACCTTAGAAGAAACCATGATGGTTTTGGCTGGGCGATGCCTTCAGTATCCTCTCGGTCAATATCATTATTCCAATACCAGTCCGGCATTTCCTACAATTATTTTGCAGCAGCTTGTCGCTTCCGGCAGATATGCTGCAAAAACGGGAAAACTAGAAACTCATCAAGGCTCTGCTTTGGAAATTTTCTTCAAAACCGAGTTGGGAATTTCTACTACGGCTACCAAGGGGATTTTCATGAGCCAAGGAGTAGAAAATTTTGGCGATCGCGAGCCGGAAAAACGCCACTGGAACGGAAAAAATCACTACGGAAAGGGATGGGATTTGAAGCGACCGCACTGCATTTTGAAGGGCAGCTTTTGCGACTTTTCTAGCTGGATAAATCCGAAGCCAGGGACAATAAATTGGTCTTGGAATTTAAGCCAAGTTCCTTTTGCCCGCAGACACACAGATTTGAGTCCCGGCACTGGTTTGCTAGCTGCGGAAGCTGGAGTTTTTCTCAAATTTATGTCGCAATATTGGGTTGGCGGTTATGAAAATAATCCGCGAATCGGGGAAAAGCGCAATAATGTTTGGAATCGATATACTGCTCACAACGGAGCGCTTGATGGTACTCATGCTTGGGCAATTCAGTTAGGGGGAAAGAATAATCCGAAGGAGTGGAAATTGCCACCTGTGGATGCTCAAGGTCACATCGTTGATGATTTTGCTAATTTGAAAATGTATGCGGGTGTGTTGCCGGATGGAGTTGATATTTTTGTGGCGGTGAATCAAAGGGCGGATAAAAAGTGTGTTGATGCTAAAGGTTACAATTGCGGGGATGCTTACGGACTTTTGGATAATTTTATTTGGTACGGTGTTTCGCGGGTGAATTGGAATATGGTTGCACCGAGTGCTGTGGCAAAATAATATTGATAGGTAAACCGCAGATGCGAGGCAGACAAACACAGATAAACGCAGATTATTTGTATGGTGATATCAAATCCGGTAACTACGGAATTATCGTAGGGGCGGGGCGGGTTTATATAATGTGTCGATATTTGCAAATATCATGGTGAACCCGCCCCTACAAAACTTGAAATTATATCATTCCGGCGCAGCAAGAATTGATATTATTTTGCTGCTTTTACTTGTTCCGATTTACGGTAAAATTAAGACTCAATTTAAATATGAGTTTTTGAACAAACCCATGAATTTCCGCTTCCGACCATGTACTTCCATAAGTTCAGCACGATAGGCAGACCACTCAGCATTTCGCCCAGCTTCTATATAAGCAGCACGGGCTTTTTCCAGCCACTTAATCGCACTATCGTACTGGGCTGATTTCATTGCATTTAGAATTGATTCAGCGCGCTCACAAGCATTGACGATTACCCAATCGGGGCTATGGGAAATTGCCGCCGTCATGACTCGGTGAACCAGTTCTGACTCGTAGGATGTGTCAACAATGGCGATCGCCTCTTCAATCAGCCCCTCATGCAGAAAAATATCAACCTTCGCTTCAGTATCAATGTCATCTTCCTCACTTGTGAAGTTTGCCAATAAATCAGATTTCAAAGTTAACCAACTATCTCCTGATAACTTCTGTATTAACAGATAATCTGTCAAGGAAGGTTCGATTTCAAAAATCCTGATTTTTGCGTTTAAAGCAATTTCTTTTTCTCCCAATTCATCGGCTAATTCACTCATAGAAACTGCCAGTTTGTAGGTAGAATTGCCTGGTAAATCTAACCCAACTTGACAAATTTTTAGAGCTTCTTCTGAGTATCCGTCTTCTTGTAAAATTTGTACTAGAGCAAAAGCCTCTTCGACTGATGTCATCTCGGTTTCCGCAGCTTTCACAGCTTCTTCTATTCTCCCCAGACGAGCTAACATTGTCAGATATTGTTGAATACAGCCTTCTGCTTTGGCTAGGTATAAGTATTCTTTGTCGCGATTCTGGCGATCGAGAATTTGCAATCTAGTCAAGGTTAAGTCATGAGCATAATCTGGTGCGTCAACATCCCAGATTCCCGATCCAGTAAGGTTTCCTTCCAGTATCTGCTGGAGTGGCGGATAGTCCCAACCTTGGCGTAAAGCTTCCAAGCTCATACTGAAATCACAATCCCATTCATCGTTCCAACCTTCTAACATCACCTGGAAATCTATTTCTTCTTCAGCAGTTAGCTCAGCCGTCAAAATGGCTTCTGTCCAGGCTTCATCTAAAGCATTAGTTATTCTAGAACCGTCATAAACATATTCTTCTACGTCATCCCAATCTTCAACGCAACCTGCGGTGATGGCTTCTAAAATTACTAAAGCGTTTTTGCCGTCTCCATGTTCGCTGAATTCCTGGGCTTGCTGAATCAGTTCTAAAATTTCTTCTGTAATCGGGTCTTCTTCATCATATTCATACTCGGAATAATTCTCAGCTTCTCGGAAAATATCTCGTACTTGTCGCCGAAAGGGAGCAGGATCGATCGCACTTCGGCGATGTATTTTCGTCAGTTGGTTTGTCGGCGCAGACACAGCGTTTGAATTAACGTATAGTTCGATCGCACTTATCAGCGACGGTTCCCTGTTGACCAAATGCTCTACTAACTCATAGATTTGGGCGTCGTTGAGGCGAGAGAGCAAGTCTTCCAGCTTCTCGCCATGTTCAATTCTTTCTGGTTCTCGCAGACACAAAAACAGCGTAGCGATAATGTGTTTGCACCATCCATCGCCATCGTAAGGACAAGTGCAGAATACTCCAGATGTTAATCCCGCACGATCGAACGGCAGGCTAACACTGTAGGCTTGAGATTGAGAACCGTATACTGTTGCTTGCACCATATTGTCACGGAGGACTGCGTTAGTAACATTGCCACCTAAATAGTAATCTTCGGCTCGGTTGAGCGATCGCTCAGAACTGTTATTCTTGATGATTGTTTCACTAAGTTTGGGAATTGGCATCACACTAGACCTCAGCAATTAAAGGATTAGACTCAATTTTACCCGAAAAATGTCGGTTTGAGCGCTCGAACGATCGGACATAAAAGTTGTTTAAAAATAAAGATAGCTTTGCTATCGGGAAGTTCGCACTCCAAAAATGCTTTAATAGAATACGCTATATCTAGATTTTATCTATTTCTTGGCTGGCTTAAATTCAGCATTGTATGCTAAAATTAAGGTAGCAATCTTTCGGATGAAAATTATGCAGTCAACTACCGAAAGCCTCATGGAAAAAGTTACAACAACGCTAGCGATTCAAAATCTGATAGATCAAGCTGATGCCGAACGAGGCATGATTCCGGTAGAGCAAATCAGGTCTGTCATTCTAGAAAATGTTTTAGTGGATACGGGCGCGACAACTTTGTGTTTGCCGAAAGATGTCATTGCTAGACTAGGTTTGAGAATCCTTAAGCAAGTGGTTGTTGAGACTGCCACTGGTATTAGTGAGGCTCGGATTTTTAGAGATGCCTCGATTTCTCTGTGCGGGCGCGAAGGCACGTTTGAGTGTCTGGAATTGCCAGAGGGTAAAACTCCGCTTTTAGGCGTAATTCCGATGGAAGCGCTGGGAATTGAAGTGGATTTGAAGCATCAAAGTTTGAAGGTTTTGCCCGACGGGCCGACGGAAACCTATTTGACAATTCTTTGATATTCTTGAGTTTGGATGCCAGCAATTCCAAAGGCAGCGCTAAGATGGTTAAGCACTGTTTTGCACTACTCTCATGTCCCAACGCGCCGAAACCTCAAACAGCCAGCCAAGTGCATCCCGCAACGGGCATAATGTGACGAATTCTCACTCTAACAACCAAAATACGATTCGGGTTCGCGGTGCGAGACAGCACAACCTGAAAAATATCGATCTGGAACTGCCGCGCGATCGACTGATCGTTTTTACTGGCGTCTCGGGTTCTGGTAAGTCTTCCTTGGCTTTCGATACAATTTTTGCCGAGGGACAGCGCCGCTACGTGGAGTCTCTCAGCGCTTACGCGCGCCAGTTTTTGGGACAGTTGGACAAACCGGATGTGGACGCGATCGAGGGCTTGAGTCCGGCTATTTCGATCGACCAAAAGTCAACTTCTCATAACCCGCGATCGACTGTTGGCACTGTTACAGAAATTTACGATTATCTCAGATTACTCTATGGCAGAGCCGGCGAACCGCACTGTCCGATTTGCGATCGCTGCATTGCGCCGCAGACAATTGATGAAATGTGCGATCGAGTCATGGCACTTCCCGACGGCACTCGCTTTCACCTTCTGGCGCCCGTGGTGCGCGGAAAAAAAGGCACTCACCGCAAATTACTGTCTAGTTTAGCTTCCGAAGGATTTATTCGAGTCAAAGTTAACGGAGAAATTTTAGAACTTTCGGAAAATATCGAATTAGATAAAAATCATACGCACAATATCGAGATAGTTGTCGATCGGCTAATTAAAAAACCCGGTTTAGAAGAACGTTTAGTGGATTCTCTGGCTACTTGTTTGCGGCATTCTGAAGGAATTGCGATCGTTGAAGAGTTACCGACGGACGAAAATTCGGAACCAAATCCGCCGATCGTATTTTCCGAAAATTTTGCTTGTCCCGAACACGGCGCGGTAATGGAAGAACTTTCGCCCCGGTTATTTTCGTTTAATTCACCCTACGGTGCGTGCCCAAATTGCCACGGTTTGGGGAGTTTGCGGACTTTTGCGCCGGAGTTGGTGATTCCCGACGACAAAGCGCCTCTTTACTGTGCGATCGCGCCTTGGTCAGACAAAGATAATTCCTATTATCTCTCTTTGCTTTGCAGTATTGCTGATACTTGTGGGTTTGATATCGACACTCCTTGGTTCCGCTTGAGGCCCGAACACCAGCGGGTTATTTTGTACGGCAATGAGCAAAAGCGCACCGCAGAAAGTAAAAAGCGCGACGGCACCACCGATTTGAGGAGAGATTTTAATGGCGTAATTTCCATGTTGCAGCGCCAGTACGACGATACTGGTTCCGATCTGATCAAGCAGAAGTTGGAACAGTATCGGGTCGATCGCTCTTGCGAGGTTTGTCACGGCAAACGGTTGAAACCAGAGGCGCTGGCGGTGCGGTTGGGACAGTACGGAATTGTGGATTTGACGAGCATTTCGATTCGCGAATGTCGGGAGAGAATGGATAATTTGGGATTGAGCGATCGACAATTCCAAATATCCGATTTAGCCCTGAGAGAAATCAAAGCAAGGCTGCAATTTTTGCTCGATGTCGGGTTAGATTACCTGACTTTAGACCGCGCAGCAATGACGCTTTCTGGCGGAGAAGCCCAGCGAATTCGGCTGGCGACTCAAATCGGTTCTGGTTTGACGGGTGTTCTCTACGTTTTGGACGAACCGAGCATCGGACTGCACCAAAGAGACAATTTTCGCCTGCTGCAAACCTTAACAAAATTGCGCGATTTAGGCAATACTTTGATTGTCGTAGAACACGATGAAGAAACCATGCGAGCGGCCGACCACATTGTCGATATCGGGCCCGGCGCAGGCGTTCACGGTGGCAAAATTATCTCGCAAGGAAGTTTAGCCGACTTACTGGCTGCAGAGGAATCTTTGACCGGGGCTTATTTGTCGGGAAAGCGAGTAATTGAAACGCCTAATGAAAGGAGAAAAGGCAACGGCAAAGCTCTCTCAATCATAAATGCGACGCGCAACAATTTAAAAAATATCGATGTGGAAATTCCCCTGGGAAAACTCGTCTGCGTGACTGGCGTTTCCGGTTCGGGAAAATCAACTTTAATCAATGAATTGCTGTACCCGTCACTGCAACATTATATCACCAAAAAAGTGCCTTTACCACCCGATATGGACGCCCTCAAAACTAAAGGCGAACGCTCTCTAGAGGATGTGGTTGATAAGGTAATTGTCATCGATCAATCTCCCATCGGCCGCACTCCGCGTTCTAATCCCGCTACTTACACGGGAGTCTTTGATGTGATTCGGGATTTGTTTTCCGAAAGCATTGAAGCGAAGGCAAGAGGTTACAAAGCAGGGCAGTTTTCTTTTAATGTGAAAGGGGGAAGGTGCGAAGCTTGCGGCGGCCAAGGCGTGAACGTAATTTCGATGAATTTTCTGCCGGATGTTTACGTGCAGTGTGAGGTTTGCAAGGGTGCACGGTATAACCGGGAAACGCTGCAAGTTAAGTACAAAGGCAAGTCGATTTCTGATGTTTTGAACATGACTGTTGAGGAAGCTTTGGAAATGTTTAAAAATATTCCCAGGGCGGGTGTCAGACTGCAAACTTTAGTGGATGTGGGTTTGGGTTACATTCAGTTGGGACAGCCTGCGCCGACTCTTTCTGGAGGCGAAGCGCAGCGAGTGAAGCTGGCTACGGAACTGTCGCGCCGCGCTACTGGGAAGACGCTTTATTTGATTGATGAACCGACGACTGGTTTGTCGTTTTATGATGTTCACCATTTGTTAAATGTGCTGCAAAGGTTGGTGGATAAGGGTAATTCAATTTTGGTAATCGAACACAATTTAGATGTGATTCGGTGCTGCGATTGGGCGATCGATTTGGGGCCGGAAGGGGGAGATAAGGGCGGCGAAATTATTGTGGCGGGGACGCCGGAGGAGGTGGCGGCAAATCAGAGGTCTTATACTGGGAAGTATTTGCAAGCGGTTTTGCAGCAGCATCCTTTAGGGAGTGCGGTAGCTGTTAGTTAATCCTCAATACAGCACCCAATTTTTGAGGAAGGGAGATGCTGATGGGGAGTAAGAAGGATGTGCGATCGAGCTGCGGTATTGTTTGATTATATTCCTTATTGTACCGCAACTGCGATACAATGATAAGTTAGCTGCCAAGCCATCAAGCCAGTTGCTATAGCAGTCCTAAATCAGTCGCAAAATTGATCGAGATCAGAATCCTTGTAGTGCAAGCATCTTTCTCGCGTATGGTTTTGCAAATCATTTAGGATTGCTATATGAAGAACACAAGTTATAAAATAAGCTTGGTATTCTACTACGTTGGTTATACATTCAAGGTAAAAATATGAGCGACATGCTTTCGGTATTTGACCAACCCAATGATGGACTTTTTTTTGCACATTTGCGTGGTTCAGAAATGCACTGGTTTTTTGTGCAAGGGGCACAAGCGCTGCGCAAGGATCTATATATACCAGGAGTCTTATCGCTCATCAATGGTATAGAGGCAACCCTCCGAATAACCATTCATCAACTTGCAGGCAAGTCCTTTAACGAAGATCTGAGCGATTATAAGTTGCTGAGTAATACTCTGATAAAGGATGCAGGCGACATGGGAATGCCAATTCGATCCCTAGCATTTCCAGGTGAAAGTGACTTTATTGCAAATTTAGCAACAACTAAACCTAACCGTGTAGATGTCAAGATCGTTGCCCTAAGAAATGATATTTGTCACGGAAACGTGGTTCCTTTTATCAATCGAGAACTTGGTGAGGATCAACTTTTTACGCCTGAATGTCTTCGAGAGACATCACAAATATTATTATCAGTATCAAAGCAATGGGTAGAAGAATTGAGCCGATTTCGTCAAGACACTCTTGGCCTTGCAGCAGACGGTGCTCTGCGCCCACAAGATCGCGGTGATTTTGAAGGCTAGAAGCAACCCGACTGCCTTTCCGATCTACAGGTTCGCCGCTGCTGAAGCCCAAGCCGTTAGGCTTAATTTTGAAAAAGATTTGGCATCTCTTCAAGCGCCTCTTGCTCCCGTTTTAAGATCGAGTTACTATAAGTTCTATGCGTATTTTGTCCCGCAGCACCTTGCGAAACTTCTGGGAAACTCATCCAGATGCCTCAGAAGCACTAAAAACTTGGTACTACGAAGCGTCTCACGCCGATTGGCAGAGTCCAGTCGATGTTAAGTCCGCTCATCGTAATGCTAGCATCATTGCGAACAATCGTGTTGTGTTTAACATCAAAGGCAATTCCTATCGGCTGATTGTTGCCATGCGTTATGACATCGGCATTATTTTTATCCGCTTTATTGGCACTCATGGCGAGTATGACAAGGTAGATGCAGAAACAATCTAAACACAAATTGATATATGGAAATACGTCCAATTAGAACCCAAACTGACTATCAGGAAGCCCTTCGAGAGGTTGAGTTGCTGTTTAATGCAGCTCCTAATACACCTGAGTCCGATCGCCTAGATGTGCTCAGTACCCTAGTAGAAGCTTACGAGAAGGCACACTTTCCGATCGAAATCCCCGATCCAATTGCAGCCATTCAATACTACATGGATGCCCGCGGATGGTCTGGTAGCGATTTGGAACAATGTATTGGCAGTCGAGTTAAAGTTTCTGAGATATTATCTCGCAAACGCTCCTTGACTCTGGAAATGATTCGGAAGCTGAATCAAGATTTAGGAATTCCCGCTGAGATTCTCATTCAGCCCTATGAGTCGCTACAAACCTCCGCCTAACAATAGAACACCATATTTTGGTTGGTTGGTAATTTTCGATCGCACATACCATGCACCCGAACTGTCACAAAGCGGGATTTTGGATGAAAGATTAACTATCTTGAATTGTGGGAGACATTGCCATATTTTGTGCTTGTTTCTCCATGAATTCAATGTCCGATCGCGACCAAGTGCGGGGCCCGCTGCACTGATGAGCAATTAACAGCCCCCACAGTCCTTTGTTCGTTAAAATTGGCACAACTAAATTGGCGCGAACTTTCAGGCTACGCAGAAAATCTCGGTGGCATGGGTGAATGGGTTCTACTTCAATATCTGTAATTGATCTAACTCTGCCGGCTTCGTACAAAGCAGCGTAGTCGCCGTTAAAACACTCATCTGGCCCTGTTGAACCCAAGATTGAGAGTTCTATCGCACTCAACATCTCGCAAGTCACTCGACCTTGCCACTGCTTGTAAAAATGATAAAGCACCGCGCGATCGCTCTGCACAACTTGTCGAATGTCGTAGAGGGATTTTTCAACTAATACGTCGCGCTTTAGACGATCTGTCAAGCGGTTAACAATGTTTTGCAGCCGATCGCCCGACATAGTATTAACTCCTTTAATTCCTAGTACACTCGCCCGATATTAATTATTGAACTGGCACCTACACAACACCTAAAATTGTTGCGCTTCGGGATTTTAGCGCGCTCAAAAAAGAGTAATTTTTGGCTTAACAGTTGTCCGGATGCCAGCAACATTATACTATTATTTTGACAGAGATAGCAATCTTTTTGGGAAACGGGCGATGGCGTCGGGCCCTCGCCCGTGCTACGGCTTTTTTTGCGCGAAGAACCACCGGCGGGACGCCTGTTCCACAAATGAAGATAAAAGGAAGAGTTGACAAATGCTGGGAGAATTGCTAGATATGCCTAAAGTTGGTTCCTCTTAAAGAGAGGAACTGCTAGGATATCTCGATAGCTAGAGGAAGCATCAAATATGTCTGTGCTAGAAGCTGCTTGGAAACACGAATTTATCCCTACGAACGGCATCAAACTGCACTGTGTCACTCAAGGTTCTGGGCCGCTGATGCTGATGCTGCACGGATTTCCTGAATTTTGGTATTCTTGGCGACATCAAATCCCAGAATTTGCATCTGATTATAAAGTCGTCGCTGTAGATCTCAGGGGTTACAACGACAGCGACAAACCTCACGATCAATCTACTTACGTGATGTCAGAGTTTGTGCAAGATGTCAAGGGCATTATTCAGGGTTTGGGATACGAAAGTTGCGTCTTAGTTGGCCACGACTGGGGAGGCGCGATCGCCTGGAATTTTGCTTATGCTTATCCCCAAATGGTGGATAAATTAATTGTGATGAATCTACCACATCCGGCAAAGTTTGCTGAAGGGCTACGCACTCTCCAACAATTGCTGAAAAGTTGGTACATCTTTTTGTTTCAGTTGCCAGTTTTGCCGGAGTTGTTAATTCAGTTGGGCGACTATCAGGCAATTTCGGCTGCTTTGGAAGGTATGGCAGTTAACAAAAGCACCTTTAGCCCCTCAGATATCGAAGCTTACAAAGATGCGGCTGCCAAACGGGGCGCTCTGACTGCTACTATCAATTATTACCGCAATATTGCTCGCGGATTTCTCGATCGCCATAATTGGAGGGTGCTGGAAGTTCCGACGCTGATGATTTGGGGAGAAAATGATGCCGCCCTCGGCAAAGAGTTAACTTACGGGACTGAAGATTATGTGCGGGATTTTCAGATTCATTACATTCCTAATTGCAGCCACTGGGTGCAGCAGGAACAGCCGCAGTTAGTGAATCGGTACATGAGAGCTTTTTTGGCAAGCAAAGCTGTTTGAGCTGATATAGCACAAGGATGTTCGGCAACGAGCAGTGTACAAAATGTAACGGATTTAAGGGATGTAAAAGTAACAAATAAAGCCTCAACAATTGCTGAGACTTTAGTTTGATAATTTGTTGTATTTAAAACAGTTTTAAAAGATACACTCATAAAGCAATTGTTACGGCAACAGCGGCTAGACTGTAGGTAAAAAGTTGTCCTATTTCTGAGTGAAATCTCAAGCTGATAAATCGCCCTAGCCTAAAATATCTTTGATGAAGGCGATCAAGCTTTGTCCAGTCAAAACTTCGATCGCCAGCAAAGAAACAAATCCGATCATCGCAAAACGTCCGTTAACTTTCTCAGCGTATTTTGTGAAACCGGTGCTGACGTTGGCGTCTACATACATCGTGGGTTCGATCGCGAAGTTGTTGAGGAGGCCTTGGTCATCTACCATCATGTTACGTGAAGTCATGTATTTTTCCTTGTTTTGTTGCTTAATGTAAATTAATATAAATTAATGTTAACTTATATTACAGTGATTGGGCGCATAAAAGTTTGTGATGCTAGTCACAAACGTTGGCACTAAGACTTGGGCGGCCTCGAAACGCTAAGTTGTCGCGGATCTAACTTGCACGGTAACTGGTTCCAGAGGCAGAGCCACGAAGAGTGGAGCGGGCAGGATGCCCGTTCAAAACCTTAAATCTAAATATATAAGAGCCAACTTTTACGATAACGATTATCATTATATTTATGAGTCAACATACCATCACCGCCGTAGCGGGCCCGCCCGGAAGCGGCAAAACAACCTGGATTCGACAGCAGCTAGCAGCCGAGACAGCACCCGTGCTGTATTTCTGCCCCGGAAGCGGTAATGTGCCGATCGACCAAACCTGCATCGCCGCCGAATTCCCCCAAATCAAAACCCTGACAGACGGCGAAGAGTCCCTACTGGCGAAACACCTAGAAAACGGCGTTTCAGCCTACATCGAACTGGGATTTTACCTGCAACTGACAACAGTAGAAAACCTGCTCCAAAGCTTCCCCAGCCGCCGGATCGCCGTCGTCCCCCCAGAGATCAAAGACAGCGAATGGCATGAGTGGGGCGATGTAATTGTCGAAGGAATAGCCGTCAGCGGCGAACCAGAAAAACTATCGATTTGGCGCAGCCCCGCCAGTGGCCAAGTCCTCGATCCAGCCAGCCTCGATCTATTTTGGTATGAAGAAATGACCCAAGGAGCCTACGGCAAGGTTCACAGAGCCAAAGGCATTTTTGAAATAGCCGACGGGCGATCGTTCTACTTCGATTTCGCCGCGAAATTCCAAGAAACCGCCCACGAAGAATTGCCACTTCCCCGCTGGCTCGAAGGCCGCCCCCAAAGATTTAGCGGCATAGAAATAGTCGGCGAAAATCTCAATGAAACAGCATTAGGACAAACCCTAGAAGATTGCTGTTTGTCCGAAACAATCATGTTGAATTACCAACAACAAGTCAAACAATCACTTTTATCAGCAGAATAAACAACATGAAAATAGCAGTTATGTCCTGCATTCACGGCAACTACGAAGCCTTAAATGCAGTTTTATCAGATATTGACGAACAACAAGCCGACAAAATCTTTTGTCTTGGAGATTTAGTCGGTTACGGGCCACAGCCCCACGCCGTCGTAGAAATGATTCGCTCCCTGGATATTCCCACTTGCGCCGGCTGCTGGGACGAAGATATAGTCGAAGGTTTGAACTCCTGCGAATGTAGCTATCCCTCAGTTTTAGCAGAAAAAAGAGGCAAGTTAGCCCACGAATGGACTAACGCACAAATTCCCTTAGAAACGCGAGAATATTTAGCCGAATTGCCGCACAGTTTGCGAGAATACAATATGTGTTTCGTTCACGGCAGCCCTCACAGCAATCATGAATATTTACTGCCGACAATGGATGCTTTTTCTGCCTTAGAGCGGGTATTTTCTGCCGGTGCTGACGTGCTGTTTTGCGGTCACACTCACGTACCATACGTTCGCACTTTAGATGCTGGGAATATGCAGGTTAGAGTCAGCGGGCCGAGCATTGAAGGAGACAAAGATTTAAGTTTTACTGCTCCTTTAAAGCGGATTGTGAATGTCGGTTCCGTAGGAGAACCGCGCCACGGGAGGCCGAATGCTACTTACGTGATTTATGATGTTGACGCTCAACAGGTGACATTGCGAGAAGTCGAATATGACTATCAGGCTACTTGTGCTGCAATTATTGAAAAAGGTTTGCCACCGATTTTTGCTTGGCGTTTGGCTAGGGGTTTGGAATACGCCGAAAGAGCTGATGATCCTACTCATGTTTGTGAGAGGTAGTTAAACAGTTGACAGTTGACAGTTGACAGTTGACAGTTGACAGTTAACAGTTCCATCATTCTCATGCAACCGGAAATGATATGAATCGGCGGTTAAAACCGCTGTCGAGAGTCAAAGGAAGTCTGCCTCCGCCGACTAAGAATTAACTTTTTTCTTCATTTGCGTTCTTTGCGCCTTCGGGGTTCATTAAAGAGGTAGATTGTGATTTACCGTTGGGTGGGCGCGGGTTTATCAGATTGTTAGTTTTTGGCGATTTTTGTTGGTGAACCCACCCCTACAAGTTTTTGACATTGGTGTAAGATATCCGTTCAAAACAAAAAACAAACTCCCAAAAAAACCGCCAAACTAACCAGACAAAAACCTTTAGCCTCACCAACAATTAACAAACATGAAAAACTGGGCAATCTTAACTGGAATCGAAGGGAATTTGATAGCTTACGAAGCTGTAATAGCTGACATAAAGCGCCTGAGAATTCGCGTTGACGAGTTGTATATATTGGGCGATTTAGTTGGTCCAAATCCCGATTGCGAAAAATTAATTCAGCGAGTCCGATCGCCCAAACGAGGAGAACTCGAACCTCAAATCTGTATCGGGTGGTGGGAAGAACAGTGTTTCAACTTACACGGAATAGGTTCTAGCCCAGATGCTGCAGAATTGCGACAAAAATACAGCGCAGATACGATTAAGTTGCTCTGGGATTCTGTGAGCCGGAAAACTGTAGAGTGGCTGCGCTCTTTGACTTTTGGTTTTCACGAGTTTGACTGTTTGTTGATTCACGGGAGTACCGTTAGCGCGTCTGATGAGCTTACCCCGGAGACTCCGCCGCCTGTGATGCTCGATCGCGTGATCCGCGCTGATGCCAATACTTTGTTTTGCGGGCGATCGGGCTTAGCATTTGAGTATCAATTACAGCCAAGTATTATCAATAACTGGGTGATGACACTCGACTCTCAAGAGCCACCTGCAACCGTGTCTGCAACTGCACGGCGGGCGATCGGAGTCGGGAATGTGGGGCGATCGCCCGATCGGGCAACTTATACTCTTTACGACCCGGACACCGATACAGTAAAGTTCCGAAACGTCTCTTACAGCCCCCGCAAAGGGTTTCAACCTTAGCCGTCCATAGTAGATGCGATTACAAAGATTCATCATCCGCTCTTGCCAAGAAGAGGGGAAAATCCACAAAATACCACAATTAGTTGACATTAATTATCAACTAATTTAAGCTGTACATTATATCCATAGGACTTACGCACGGGTGACATGAAACCCGGTTTTTTAACCAAAATACCTGATTGCAGCCCGCAGATTCGGTAAAAAAACCCGGTTTCTTGAGTCGGAGTGCGTAAGTCCCGATCCAAAGTAGCGGTGGCGCTCAACCTAAATCCTATGACTTTTTCAACCTACACTCCAGCCTTGTACCCCAATTTGAGACAGCAGACTTTCACCTGCCGTCAGTTAGTGACCGTGCCCTTTAACGGCTTACTGCGAATTGAACGGGGAGCCGTCCGAGCCGTGACTTGGAGCGAACAGGGAACAGCAATAACCCTCGGATATTGGGGAGTTGGAGATGTGATCGGTCACTCGCTGTCAGGTGTTCAACCTTATCAAATTGAGTGCAAAACTCATGTAGAAGTGAGTTACATTCCTCAAAATTTGTGCGCTCGCTCCTTAGATGAAGTTTTTAGACACCTTCAGGAAACTCAAGCATTTTTCTGCATTGTTCGCAGCGAATCTCTGCGGGATAGATTGGTGCAACTATTAGCTTGGTTGGGACGAAAATTTGGTCGCGAAGTTGCACAAGGAATCTTAATCGATTTGAGATTGACTCACCAGGAGATTTCTGAGGCGATGGGAATTACGCGGATTACTGTGACGCGGCTGATGTGTCGGTTGGAGCAGGAGGGAATTATCGATCGCACTCGCCCTCAATACATTGTTTTAACTTCGTGTTTGTGACAATTTTTAGTAGCTTCAAACATCTGTAATTAGCCTGACTTTTCTTAAAATAAAGGTTAATACTGTCTCTTCCCTAGAAATAATATCTGCTGTTACTTCCATTCCGGTTTGTAGAGGATATTGTTCGTCTCCTTTCACAAGATAGGGTTTTTCGACTTCAATTTTCACTTGGTAGTAAGCAGCGGATTTGTCGGCGTTTGTAGGCGCGATATTGCTCGGCAACACTAACGCGATCGCATCGGGAGCAACTTCTCTAACAGCACCTTTGAGAGTGCCGTAATCTGGGTAGGGATAGGCAGAAATTCGCAGTTGCACTTTACCCTGCTGACAGTCTGCAACCTTCGGCTCTTTACAGACTTGCACTTTGCTGATGTCTTGGGTAGCAACGCGGGTGATGATGGCGATGGGGGCGCGTGAGGGGGCAATTTGGGCGATCGCATCTCCCAACCGTACAACCTGGCCGGGATTTCGCAACTCCAGCTTCAACACAGTCCCGTTTACCGTTGCTCGGATCGCAGTTTTATTTAAGTCTGCCTCAATTTGTCGGATTTGGGAGCGATCGCGCTGCTTCTGCTTGCTAATTTCCACCCGCTGCTGAATTAGCGCTTCTCGCTCCCGATTAAGTGCTGCCAAGGTTGCTTCTCCAGAGGCTTTTTCCGCCGCAATACGCTGCTGTGCGATCGCCACTTCTGCACTGCTAGGATTGAGAGCAGTCTTTGTCCGCTGCAACCGCGCCGCCACCGCTTCCATAACTTGCTGCTGCCGCAAAATCGTTTGTTTTTGCGCTTCAATGGCTCCTTTTTGCGCCGCCACCGCCTGTTGTTGCTGTTCTACCGCTAATTTCGCTTCCTCAATTTGATTCTGAGAAAGCGCCCCCGTTTCCGCGATCGGTTCATAGCGATCGCGCTTAGATACCGCTGCCTTTAAAGCCGCTTCCACCGATTTTAAATTTGCCTCCCCTGACTTTAAATCCGCTTGAAATCTTTGTAATTCCTTCTGCGCCGATCTCAAATTCGCCTCAGCTTCTTCCACTTCCGCCACACTATTTCCCTGCCGATCTTCATGCTCCCGCTGACTGCGTTGCAATTCAGCCAAAGCCGAAGCAACTGTGCGATTTATGCGGTCAGTTTCCGCCATTTTTTGCCGCTCTAATGCCAGAATTTGAACATCAAATTGAGCAAATTGTTGTTGTAGTTGCTGAAGATTTCCTTGCAACTGCTTTTTCTCGTTTTGCAGCCGCAAATCTTCCAAAACAGCAATCACATCTCCCTTGTTTACCCTTTGATTTTCTTTAACTTTAATACTTCTTATCGTCCCCTCGCTTGATGCTTGTACAATTCGGATTTCTCCTGTTGGTCTAACTGTCGCAGGCGCTCTCACTGTCACATTATATTTTAGTGTGGCTGCCAAAACCAAAGCAATCCCGACAGCCGCTGCTTGGAACAATCCTCCTATAGCCATCCAAGGATTAATAGGTGGCAAAAATTCCTCGCTATAAACGGTAGGTAAAAAAACTTCGTTTGAGTCGTTTAATTTCATTTAAATATGATTAATTTCTGAAAATATGGCGTATTTTTATTACAGGAACGATCCAGATAAGATGTCGCGAATACTTTCTGGATCGACCTTTTATTTAGTACCAATTTTTGAGAATATTCTCATTTAACTAGCACCAAAAGTTTCTGGTTATGCCAGCAGAGTTGAGCTTTCTTCTGCCACGCCATACCAGTGATGCCAAGGCATACTGCACTGGCGGCTACTGCAGGTACAGCCTCCAGAAACAGAAGACATATCTTCATCGGTAAGTTCGATCAAACCAGCAGGATTTTCTGGTAGTTGTGCCTTTTCTTCAGCACTCAAACTGTCCAGGTAATCTTCATCTTTCCAAGCACGGATGATGTTTTCGTTCAACATGATGCACCACTCCTTATGGGTACAATAATTCGTAGGATTTTCCCTAATTAGGACTTACACATCGTTGTACAGCCGTCGCATTCAGCGCGGTATTCTTACCGCCAGGACTGCAAGCTTTACAAATACTTTTGCGTAAGTTTTACCTACAAATTAAAAGTATCATAAAAACGATAATCATTATCACTTTAATTATATAAATTAATTATGTTAACAAGAGAATGTATAAGTAAATATTATTACGCTGACCAATATTTCTGGATTGTCCGCTTCTGTGCAGGTTGGTTTCTAAATATTTAGATGTGACAGCCGAACCATTACTGAGCCATTCCTGACATTATTAAATAATCAGGGAGTCAAAAAGTCTAAATGTCCCCCCGATTTAGAGACTAAATCTGCTACAACTCCTTGAATTTTTACCTGTCCATTTTCCATGAACACAATCCAATTAGCTCGATTAATTACTCTAGGGCGATGACTGATTAAAATAGTAGTTTTACCTTGACGATAAGACAAGAGTCCATCCAGAACTTCCGCTTCACTTATTGGATCGAGATTGGCTGTAGATTCATCTAAAATTAAGATCGGTGGATCGGTAACAATGCCTAAAGCGATCGCTAACCTTTGTCGCTGGCCCCCCGAAAGATTTGCGCCTAATTCTCCTAAAATAGTTTGATATTTACTAGGAAGTTTACTAATAAATTCATCCGCCTTAGCAATTTGGCACGCCTTGACAATTTGCTCAAATCCCACAGCCGGATTTCCCAACCGCAGATTATCAATAATTGGGCGAGTCCAAAAGTGCGATTCTTGAGGAATAATCACAATTTGTTCCCTGATACAATCAAGAGAAAGGTCTGGCAAATTGTAATCGCCAATCCGAATATTACCAGACTGAGGTTGATATAAACCTGCAATAATTTTTGCTAAGGTACTTTTTCCACAACCAGACTTGCCAATTAAGGCAATAATTTGACCTCCGGGAATAGTCAGCGAAAAATCTTCTAAAAGTTCATTTCTCCCAGAATGGTGAAAGTTTAAATTGTCGCAAATAATGTCAGCATTACTAGGGATTTTGACCGATGGCTTGATATTTCTCTCTTGAATTTCAGGAGTCGAATCAATGACTTCAACTACCCGCTCAATTGCCGATCGCGTGAAGGTTAATTGATTGACAAAACCAATGGTACTAGCAATGAAAGTGAGAAAGTTTCTATTCATTGTACTCAATGCTAACAATTGCCCAATACTCAATTGTTGACTAAAAACTAAATTGCTCCCAAACCATAGCAAAGTTATCTCACCAGCTAAGGAGAAAAAGCCCGAAAAAGTGTTATTCACAATCGCGACTTGATTCATCTTAAAAGTAATATTTGCTTGTCTCCCGTATCGCACTTGAAATTCCTCCCAAAATTGAGGTGCAGCATTTTTGGCTTTGAGGACAATTGCACCTTTAAAAGTTTCCACTAGCAGAGCCGTATTTTCGGCTCCTACAATTAATAAACTGCTGACATTTTGTTTAAGTCTCGGTAGCAGGATCAGAGTTGAGAGAGTCATTAATAAGCCAATTACCAAAGCAACTGCTAGTAACATTGGGCTATAGGCTAACATTAAAGTGACGGAAATAACAGCTACAAAAAATTGACTGGGAAGTAAAATAATTGCTTGAGAAATAATTTGATTAATTTGTTCAATGTCTCGCAAGCGACTAGCGATTTCACCGCTACGGTGAGATTCGTAGTATGCCATTGGTAAGCCTAAGATAATTCGGCAAAATTCTAGGATTAAATCTAACTGCAACCGCTGGGAAAAATGAGCGACTAAGTTTAATTGTACGAATTTTAAGCTGCTGTTAACTAAATTCATGATTAGTACAGCAATGACTACGACATTGAGTAGCTTGTTGTCACCTCTAACTAGCACGTCATCGGTGAGAATTTGTAGTAGAAATGGAGAGGCGAGAGCAAGTAAGGCTGAGACGAGGTTGAGTAAGAGTGCTTCGGCGAGAATATGGCGGTAATTCCAGACTCTTAACCAGAAACGCTGGAGGGTGCTGACGCGATCGCGATCGTCAATTTGTGCTAAAAATTCTGGGTGGGGTTCTAGCAGTAACATTACGCCATTTTTCCAACTTTCTAGCAGTTCTTTTTTCGATAAATAGCGGATGCCAGAACCGGGATCGGCGATGACGTAGCTGCCACCTTTGCGGCCGTATAAAACGACCCAGTGATAGCCTTTCCAGTGAATAATTCCTGGTAGGGGGATGATTTTTTTATCGATTATTTCTAAGGATGCTTTTACGCCTCGCGCATTGAAACCAAGGGTTTGAGCGCCTTGTCTGAGGTTGAGTAATGTGGTTCCTAAAGCGCCTGTACCGGAGACTTCGCGGGTTCTACTGAGGGAAAAAATTCGACCGTAATATTTGGCGATCGCGGCTAGACAAGCTGCTCCACAATCTTCTTCGCTGTGTTGTAATATAACTGGGTATTTCATTCGAGTTTTCAGTAATATGGCAATTATAAATGACATTATATCTGGTTGATTCCTGCTTGCATAATATCAGGCTTTGTAGGGGCGGGTTCGCCAACAATACCGGGCAATAACTTACAATATAAAAAACCCGCCCCGATCCTATGAAGAGGCGGGTTTATTATATCCCTGGCGGGGCGGGTTTTCAAGTCTTTTGGCATCCTTTTAAGCTATTGGCGAACCCGCCCATACAGTTTTCTATCGTGTATTTCATTCAATTTGTAATGGGTAATTGTTAATAGCTAATTTTGCGGTAATGGTGATGCGATAGCAAGTACAGAAGGCACCATGTCCGCCGCTGCTAATCGCAAAAATCCGTAACCAATTCCGGCGATTCCTGTCATCAAACCTAAATTTTCTACTCGCTGCGGTACATCGCAAATCCAACCGTAGTGGCGAATACTTTCAATCACATTAAGAGCAATATGGTTGACATCCGATCGCCCGGAAGTATCCAATATTTGCTGATAAGAATTCAGGAATTCCAGATTGCCGAGATCGCCGTTGCAGAGGGAATGGTTGCTACCAAAACCGCGTGCGATCGCAGTTTCCCGCGCCGCCTCGATTTCAGCTAAAATTTCCCCATCCTGAAAATGCTGAAGCGAATGCAACCGCGCTAAGCCGATTCCTGGTGCGCCGTGACTCCAGCCCAAGCCGAAAAATTGGGTACGATCGCGCTCAAATCGCAAGTCAGGCCAGTTTTTCGCCTTTTCTGAGAACAAACTGCGCTCGTAAGCGATCGCACTCACCGCCGCCGAGCGAAAACGTTCCTCACCTGTAAGCGCTGTCAACTCCAATAGCGCCCACGCAATACCCGCCGCACCGTGCGAAAACCCCGTCAGCGGATGGCATCCGGGAATTGTCAGCCAACCGAGTCCCTGGGGCATTTTTTGCGCCTTTTCTAAAATGCGATCGCCACACTGAATGGCAACAGTTTTAATACAATCGTTGCCCCCAACGCAACTATGCAGACTCACCAAAGCGCCGATGCACCCCGCCGCGCCGCCAATAATATCTAATTGCTCATCCTTGGAAATCAATCCTGGCAAACGTTCCACCCATTCAACCGCCATTGACAACAATTCTGGCTGCTGCCACAAAGCACCCAAGTGAGTCAAAGTATAAATCAACCCCGCCCATCCGTTAAAAGCGCCAATAGATGAAATCAGCCTGCCCTCATATTCGATTTGATGCAGCACCGATCGCATCCCCGCCTGGGCTAATTCCCGATAGCGCTCCTGTTTTGTCACTGCCCCCAAATAAGCCAAAAACAACGCTACACCGGGAATCCCATCCCACAAATCCCATCCTAAAGGGCTAACCGCCCAGTGGCGAGTACCCGTAAAAACTGGCCCGATCCAGCCAGCCAAGTCGCGATCGCGCACCGCCAAAGACTCCAACCTATCCCCGATCGCCCTCGCAGTTGCCAGGTACGCCAACTTAGCCACACGATCGTCTGCGATCGCTTCCATCTTTGGCATCGCGTAACTAGCTGAATTTCCCGGTTGCACCACCATCCCTAACGTTGTGAGAGAAGTGCGAACAAACCATAGCTGACGCTCTAAATCAGCTTCATTCATAGCTTGTAGCCGTTGCTCCACCAACTCCATCCCCGACTCATCAAAAAAATCGCGAAGACACTCACCGTTACTCGTCCACAAATGGCGCGAGTTGGGGTACGTTGTGAGTTTAGGGATATCACCTTGCCACAAAGCCTCTCTCTCTGAGGGGATTACGCGCTGTAGGTATGGCAGCGCCGGGACTTCTACCCAAAGTTTATCAAAGATGAGATCGCGATCGAGAGCATCCCGCAACAGATTTGGGTGAAAGCTTTCTTGCAGCAAAAGCCCGTAACTTCTGGTTTCCCGTAGGAAAACGCGCACTTCGTCTGTCGCAAACCGATTTAAAAAAGTGCTGAATTCCTCTCTATGTTTGACAATGAGGCGATAGGTGGCGGCAAATCCCGTTGCGATCGCCTCCGCATATTCCACCGCATTCACCAACTCCCCCTGCAAGCGCGGTTGATTTTGATTTTCTCCCAAGGCTCTCACTTGCCGAGAAACCTTTGCCTCATCGGTATTTGAGGCTTTTAATCCGATTGTCCGCCCCATTCCCAACCGTTCGGGATTACCACCGATCGCGCTCACATCTACCGCATCTCCTGCGATCGCTTGTGGCTGTGGTAGCAAACCCACGCGCAGTACCGATTTGCCCATTTCTTGACGGGCGGGAAGAACGGAATTTGGCGAATTTGGGGCAACTGGATGGGGGTGAAATAGGGATTCTAGGTCAATCAAGACGGGGTTTTCGCCAACTGCGATCAGGTTTTCGGCGTGGAAATCAGTACCTTGGATAGCGTGTAGTAGCGCCAGTAACCCGCCGAGGCGCTGGTAGAAGCTTTCAACGGCGGCGGAAGTCTCGCAACTGCTAGCATGGGCGAATTCTACCCATCCGTAACTGCCGCGATCGAGGATTTGCAAAGTGCGAAACTGTAGTAACTCACTTTTGGTATTAAACCATGTGAGAAGTTCTTGGAAGCGATCGTCTACAGCGAGGGGTTTGGGCTTGTAGGCGATTTGCCAACCTGAGCTAAATGTGACGATCGCGACGCTGCGGCCGCCGTTGTGAGCGTCACCCGCACCCGCTTTGACTTGTGCTAGAACTCCTAGCTCGATTTTGGGGGAAAAGTGAGAGATAATTGTTTCCCAGTCATCGCAGAGGCGCTGGAGGAATTCTAAACTGAGATCGACCCAAGAATTTATACAAATGACCAATTGTTCGGCTAATACTGGGTATTCTTGCAAAATCGCGATCGCACTTTCGGGATCTTTTAACCGCTGCAAGAAGCTCTGAAAGCGCTGTTGAGGGGTTTCACCTACCAGTAAGCCTTGCAGCCGTGCAGCGTTGAGTTCCAGTGCCATTGTTGGGTTCAGCATCCAAAACAGGCGATCGGGCAAAAATGCTAACAAAATTGATTCGATTGTACTGCTATCGCACGGTAGAGGCGATGGTTGCCTATCCTCTACTAACGCTGCAATTCCTTGGCGCAAGCGCTTTTTACCTTGGGCAAGCAGGGGCGCGATCGCACTCAGAAAACCTTCACTGTCGGCGCTATCTTCCTCCCCAATGCGATCGCCACTCGCAAACGCCGACTCCAGTTTTTCCAACCAACCCAAAGCCTGTCCGTGCCGCTTGGCCAGTGCCGAGATCGGTTCTCCCAACAGATACCGAAACTCTACCTCAGTAATTCCATCTAAAGCCAGTCTAGTATCAAAAAAAGTATTTTTTGTCAAGGGGTACTGTTGTCGCCACCGCCGCAATCGGCGATCGGCTAATTCCCCATCAAACTCATCTTTGCAGCCAGAGCCCAAAGACGCAATCCTTTGGCTCAGGGCGATCGCCCGATACCAACTCTCGCTTTGAAATGCTTGTTTATCCATCGCCTCCACACCCTGACTCCTTGAAAGCCCAACTGTCCCGCCATTCATGGCAGAGCCTTGATTTCGGGCAAAATTAGCGATCGTGCTTGACTTAGTTCCGCGACTATGATAATCATTATCATTGTGGTTGTCAAGGCGATCGGCCAAAAACTGAAGCCTAAAAGCTAAGAGATGAGCGTTTCAACGTAAGTTTGATATCGCGTCTTTTGACGAGCTTAGCAACTCTGTACTAATTTTGCCAAAACCTCGAATCTAGCGGGGTCTGTGAGGACTTTTCATGTTAAAAAAAAATTTGTGGAACGCTGTGCTATTTAGCCCAGTAACAGCGTGTGCTATTCTAGCAGTTTGTGGGAGTGCGATCGCCAGCGAAACAGCAGACTTAACCCCAGCTATAGCCACTCAAAATCAAGAGCCATTACCCATTGCGACCGCCGCCGCAACACCAGAAAATCAGCTTAACGAAACAACCAATTCATCGGTAAGCTTGTTATCCAATGATAGCAGCAATTCCCAGGAAAACATAGCAAATACCGAAAAGATAGAGCCATTCTCAACCCAGCAACCCGACCAAAAAATTAACCCAATCATTGCCGATGTAACAGCACAAATAGCACCAGAAAAATCCCCTGTAACTGCCGACCCATTAGAACAAGAAGGCAGCAATTCAGAGGCAATGGAGCAAGTTACCTCAGTTTCTCAACTTTCCGACGTAAAGCCTACCGACTGGGCATTTCAAGCGTTACAATCATTAGTAGAACGCTACGGCTGCATCGCAGGATATCCCGACGGAACCTATCGAGGCAACCGCGCCATGACTCGTTACGAATTCGCCGCTGGATTAAACGCTTGCTTAGACCAAGTTACCAAATTAATCAGCAGTGGAACAGCTAACTTAGTCACAAAAGAGGACTTAGCAACCGTCCAAAAATTGCAAGAAGAATTCGCCGCCGAACTTGCCACCTTGCGCGGACGAGTAGATGCCCTAGAAGCTAGGACTGCCGAACTCGAAGCAAACCAATTTTCGACTACTACAAAGTTGAGAGGCGAAGTAATTTTTGCCGTAACAGATGTATTAGTTGGGGATGGCGAAAAAGTCCGCCTTCCCTTATCACCTCTCAACCCAGTTACAGGAGCCCCGCGAGAACGATCTAGAGAGTTTATTACAGACGATCAAAACACCGTTTTTGCTAACCGCGTCCGCCTAGAATTACTCACAAGTTTTACCGGGGAAGATCAGTTAAAAATTCGCTTAACAGCCGGAAATTCATCACACCCCGGCCGACGAGCTCCTGACAACATCCGAGGATTTGAATATGGGCCAAATCCAGTTACAGCCTATCAATCTGGCGGAAATCAAGCTGATTTAGCTAGAACAAACGAAGGTCAACAAACCTTTCAAGACATCAGCACATTATCAGCAAATAATACCTTTGGATTAACAGCTTTAAGTTACGAATTTCCCATTAGTTCTCGCTTGCAAGCCGTAATTATGGCGAAAGATGGAGAACATATGGAATATGTGCCGACAACATTCAGCTTTTTTGATGATGGAAACGGTGGTACTCGTTCTCTATCTATACTCGGTCAACGCAACCCAATTTATAGCATTGGTGGATTAGGCGCGGGCGCGGGCTTTAATTACAGATTCAGCGACAAATTAAATCTCAGTGTTGGATATTTAGCTGGTACTGCGGACAATCCAACTCAAGGAAATGGCTTATTCAATGGTAGATATTCGGCTCTCGCTCAGCTAACATTCAATCCCAGCCGCAACCTATCCTTGGGTTTAATCTACAACAACAACTATCAGGTAGGCTCGCCTCTGTTTAATAACGATGTGGGGACAACTCTTGCCAATAGTCCAATTTTCTTAACCGATAAATATGCCACAAATTCTTATGGTTTATCAGCCTTGTGGCGAGTTAATCGCAGATTTGGGATCGGCGGTTGGTTTAGCTATACCGATGTCAAAAGTTTTGGCGGAACATTAGCTCCCGGTACGCCCTTTGAGACTCGTTTCAGCAGCAGCAGTGCTGATATTTTCAGCTACGGTGTTACCTTAGCTTTTCCTGACCTTGGAAAGCAAGGAAATTTAGGAGGAATTGTAATTGGTGTACCTCCCCATTTGACGAGTGCCAAAACTCCTTCTCCTTTTGATGAACCTCAAAGTGTACCGGAAAATCGAGCGGGTTATGATACGAAGGATTTAGTCAGGCGAATTCCCGATCGCGCTACTCCTTTTCACGTTGAAGCTTTCTACGTTTATCGCCTTACGGATAATATCTTACTCACTCCTGGTTTGATTTGGTTAACGGCTCCCAATCAAACAAATAAAAATCCTGATGTTGTGATTGGAACTCTGAGGGCTACATTCCTTTTTTAAATATGGTCATAAACCCGGTTTCTCTATCTTACCTCAGAAACCGGGTTTCTTCCTAAATATCTCGTTCAAAATCCAATTTTATCGAGAAACCCGATTTCTTTACCTTTATGCAGTCATTTCTACCCATCGCTGTATTCTTAGGCCCCTCTCTCAAAATCGATGAAGCTAGAAAAATTCTGGAGGCAGACTATTACCCTCCAGTTAGTAAGGGAGATATTTATCGAATTCTAGCATCGGGTGTAGAAACTATTATTTTAATTGATGGAGTTTTTCACCGGGAAAGGCCTGTTTGGCAACGCGAAATTTGCGACGCAATTAATGCCGGAATTAAGGTTTATGGCGCATCAGGTGTAGGAGCGTTGAGAGCCGCAGAATTGCAAGCATTTGGCATGAAGGGCTGCGGTCAAATTTTTGAATGGTATCGAGATGGAATTATTGATGGAGATGACGAAATTTGGCTAACTTATGGTGACGAGTCTAATAACTTCTGCCCGCTTTCAGAACCGCTAGTTAATATCCGTTATAGTTTATTGAATGCTGTCAAAAATTGTTGCCTAACAAGGGAACAAGCAGCAGAATTAATTAGGTTTGCCAAACAGTTATACTATCCCGATCGCTCCTACCAGCATCTTCTCAAAAGTCCGGTGTTACAACAGCTATCTCCCTTAGCTTTGGCTGATATGGAAACTTACTTAATGACACAGAAAGTTGATTTAAAAAAACTCGATGCTATCCAAGTGCTGACTTGGCAAGCTGAGGTTTCTCAAAAACAAGATATTGTTTCTAGTAAATTCAATAAATTAGAATTGCCAGTGCCAGAACTTCTCAGTAAAATAGTTGAAATGATTGGCTTTATTCGCAGCGATAACATTTGCACTGGCAGAGAACTTTTATTGGCAGTCAAGCAGGATGTTAATTTGCTAAAAAAGATGCAAATCAATTTATCAAAACAATGTTTTATTCGGGAGTGGGCGCAGCAGAATAGCATCTTTTATCCAGAAGAAAATTTAGAGTCTGACATTGCTGATTGGGAAAAAGTGCATGGCATTGTTTGCGATCTAAAATGGTTGCAATCTAATGGCTTAACTTTGTGTAGCTACAGGGAATTGATGCGCGATCGCCTTGCAATTGATTGGATCGCAAACCAAGGGCCCAAATATTTTGGGTTCAAGTGGAATTTAGATATATCTGTTCAGGAAGAATTGCAAATTACTGATAGTAATTTTCATTCTATCTCTGAGGCCGAATTAACTGTTTTACGCTACAAATTATCGCAGCGATATTTCATTTTAGAATGGGCAAAGCAAAATAGTGTCTCTCCAGGTGAAACACTAAAAAGTTACTTGGCAAAAAAGGAACAAGAAAGTATTTTTGCTAATAGCTTGAACCTTGACGTTTACAGATTACTGTTAAAAGACATAGCATTTGAAGAGTGGATTGTCAAGCAAGGGCCAAGCTATTTTGGAATTCCTTGGAGTTTTCCTAGCGACTTGTGCAGAGAATTACAAATTACTGGAAAAGCGGCCGATTTACTGAACAATAAATAACTCGAAAAATATGGATGCACTTACTAAAGGTTATGCGATCGGCACTCACCGTTTAATTTCACCGGAACAGACTTTAGCAAATATCCAGCCTTACTTAGCAGCAGCAGGCATTACTCGTTGTGCAGATATCACTGGTTTGGATCGAATTGGCATTCCTGTTTATTGTTCTATAAAACCCGGTGGGCGCTTGGTACAAATCCATAACGGTAAGGGATTATATCCTATGGCGGCTAAAGTCTCAGCCTTAATGGAAGCGATAGAAATTTTCCATGCCGAAAACCCATACTGCGATTTCTATCACAACAGTTTTCAGGAAATTTGCCATAGCGATATCTCAGTGATTTCACCTAATATTTTACCACTTTACTTGTCACAAAATTTCTTTAGCAAAAACTCGATGATCGACTGGATTAAAGCTGAAAATTTGCGGACAAATGAAAGTGTTTTTCTACCTGCAAGTGCTGTTTATCTGTGTTCGCCATCGCTGTACAGCTTTTCTTCAAATGGTCTTGCTAGCGGCAATCACATTGTGGAAGCAACGCTACATGGACTTTATGAGTTAATTGAAAGAGATGCGATCGATCGCGTCAGCATTAATGGCAAAATAGACCTCAAAACTTGTAAAATTATCGATCTCAATACAGTAGATGACGAGTCGATAGGTGAATTGATTAATAAGATTGAAGCCGCTAATTTTAAACTGGTATTAATCTGGCTAAAAAGTTGTATTTCTATCCATACTTTTTGGGCAATTATCCTTGACAAAAATCCATTAACTCCTTCGATTATGGTAAATTTTGGTTACGGAACACACCTAAGTATTTCTGTAGCTGCGACACGAGCAATTACTGAGGCTGCTCAATCGAGATTGACATTTATTTATGGTGTTAGTGAAGAGTTGGCAGAGCCACTTCCTCCCGATCGTAGTCAGACTTACTATAAAATTTATGCTTATTTTGACCGTTTAGAGGGAACAGTGCCTTGGCAGAATTTTAGCAGTTTAGCTGGCAAGAATTTAAGCGAAGATTACGATCGGGTTTTGCGATGTCTTTGGGAAGCTGGATATGAAAATATATTCCGAGTCGATCTGGCGCGATCGACATTTAATATTCCAGTGGTTAAAGTTATAGTGCCGGAGTTACGATATAACCCTTTGATAACTGGGTAATTCCTAATAAATATAGATTTGGGCGACGGAAATGTGGTAATAATGATTATCATTCTTTAGAAACTCCAGTTCCTATGTCATCTCCAAATAACGTCGAGTCCGCCATTCCCACTCCAAACGATCGAAATCCCTCCCTCACAACCATCCGCCCCCGCCGCCTCCGCCGCCTGTGATGCTCGATCGCGTTGTGCGTGCTGATGCTAATACTTTGTTTTGCGGGCGATCGGGCTTAGCATTTGAGTATCAATTACAACCAAGTATTATCAATAACTGGGTGCAGACTCTGGACTCTCAGGAGCCTCCTGGAACCGTGTCAGCAACTGCACGAAGGGCGATCGGAGTCGGCAATGTCGGTCGCAAACCTGGAGTAGCAATCTATACTTTATATAATCCTGAGAGCGATCGCGTCCAATTTAAGACAGTGCATTATGGAGCAAAAAAGGGCTTCCAATCATAAGTCCTGCCAGTATTTCCTTGTCATGTTAAACTAAGAATGATTATCACCGCTACAATTTATGGTCACATCTCAAGCCCAGTCACAACCAGCTCAAAATCAGATCCAGAAAGACTCCCAAGCTTTGCAGCGCATTCGCCACACCAGCGCTCACATCTTGGCAATGGCAGTGCAAACTTTGTTTCCAGAGACAAAAGTGACGATCGGGCCAACCACAGACAACGGCTTTTACTACGACTTTGACAGAAAACAACCATTTACACCCGAAGATTTGAGCAAACTTGAGGCAGAAATGCGGCGGATTATTCAAGCTAATCTGCCAGTAATTCGCGAAGTTGTAGAGCGCGAACAAATTCGGGATGAAATCATCGAATTAGGGGAACCCTACAAACTAGAAATACTCGACAGCATCCCAGCAGACGCGACACTTACTCGTTACTTTATTGGGAGTCCCGATGCTGGGAACTTGCCAGATTTAAGTATCAATTCAGAACCTTCTTTACTTGAACCAATTACACTTCCTCCCAGCCAATATTGGTGGGATTTGTGTGCGGGGCCACACCTTAACTTTACAGGAGAAATCAATCCCGATGCTTTTGCTTTAGAAAGTGTTGCTGGAGCTTATTGGCGTGGTGATGAAAAGAAACCAATGCTGCAACGCATCTACGGTACTGCTTGGGAAACACCGGAACAATTGCAAGCTTATTTGCAGCAAAAAGCAGCAGCTAAATTGCGCGATCACCGTAAAATAGGTCAAGAATTAAAACTATTTAGCATTCAAGAAGATGCTGGCGGCGGTTTAGTATTTTGGCATCCTCGCGGAGCCGCAATTCGCTATATCATTGAGGATTATTGGCGTAAAGCTCACCTAGATTCTGGCTATGAATTGCTTTACACTCCTCACGTAGCCAATCTCGATCTCTGGAAAACATCGGGACATTTTGACTTCTATAAAGAGAATATGTTCGACTCGATGGATGTGGAAGAACAGGCTTATCAAATCAAGCCGATGAATTGTCCTTTTCACGTTTTAACCTACAAACACGAACTTCATTCTTATCGAGAATTGCCCTTAAGATGGGCAGAATTAGGGACTGTTTACCGCTATGAGCGATCGGGAGTTTTGCACGGTTTGATGCGGGTTCGCGGATTTACCCAAGATGACGCTCACATTTTCTGTTTACCCGACCAAATTGCGGATGAGATTCTAGGAGTTTTGCACCTGACAGAGCAAATCTTATCAGACTTTGGCTTTAAGAATTATGAGGTAAATTTGTCCACTCGTCCCGCTAAGTCTGTGGGAAATGATGAGGTGTGGGATTTGGCGACAGCAGCTTTAATCGAAGCTTTGGATGCTAAAGGTTGGGATTATGTTACAGATGAGGGCGGCGGTGCTTTCTATGGGCCGAAGATTGATATTAAGATTCAAGATGCGATCGGCAGACTGTGGCAATGTTCTACTATTCAGGTAGACTTTAATTTGCCAGAACGATTCGATATGCAATATGTCGCGGCTGACGGAACCAAACAGCGACCAATTATGATTCACCGGGCGATATTTGGTTCCCTAGAACGTTTCTTTGGAATTTTGATCGAAAACTATGCGGGGGATTTTCCTCTGTGGTTAGCACCCATACAAGTGCGACTTTTGCCTGTTAGCAATGACCAAAAAGAATACGCTAAATCTGTTGCTGATTTATTAAAAAAAGCAGGATTTAGAGTTGAAATTGACCGCAGCGCCGAACGTTTGGGTAAACAAATTAGGAATGCTGAATTAGAGAAAATTCCAGTTGTGCTTGTGGTAGGCAAAAAAGAAGTAGCAGAACAAACTTTGAGCGTGCGGACGAGGAAACAGGGAGATATCGGTACGTTAAGTATGTCAGATTTGCAAAGTCGGCTACAGTTGGCTGTTGAGGAAAAAGTGACGATTTAGGGTAATTGGATTAGCCTTTTAGTTGATATTAAATGATTTTTAATTGAAAGGCTGGTTCACATTTGTCTGAAGGGGTTGCAAATTTTCAGAAATGTGGTATAGTCAAAAGTAATCGGTTCCGGTGGAGATCACCCACTAGAGGAAACGGGGAAAGTCCGGTGCGAACCCGGCGCTGTCCCGCAACTGTGATGAAGCGTATAGTCGTTTCTTAGTCAGGATGCCCGCCGATTGTATTGTTCATTTTAACCCATCTGCGAGGTACGGATGTATTCAGCATTTTGTTTTCAATTTGATTCTCTTTCACCGACGCTGCACGAAGAGCGATTATACTCCTTAACCTGTGAGAAACCTGTGGTGGAATTGGTTTCTAGGGGGATATCGTGAGTTTGAAAAATTTAGCCTGAACAGCATTATTTAGTTTCAAATGCCAGAAATATTGCCGTTGCTCTTGCCTGCTGTAAGTTCTAACAGCTTTGTTATAGCTCTTAGGACTGACGTAAAAAACCCGGTTTCTTCCAAAAATCGTCGGTTTTTAGATAAATATTGAGGCAGAAACCGGGTTTTTGGCCCCCGTGGTTTCAGGACTGGCTTTGTTACAAATTCAGATGGTTTTGCATTGAGTTTTCTTTGCAATCTGATGGCATTTGTGTCGGAAATTTGGCATCGGATACCGCTTGGTTTCCGAGGGAGTTTCTATGGACTGATTCATCTATTCATATCGTTTACGGTTGGATCGGAATGATTTAACCACAGAGAGCGCAGAGAGCACAGAGTCAGAGAAGAGAGAGATGAATAATAATGAATCAACAGAAATACAAATGAATCCAAAATTGCCTGAACTTAAAACTATCCTCACCCGTGTCTCTGTAAATTCATTAGGCAAAGAAGGCGATCGCTTTTCAATCAATCCCTCAATCTCTGCCGATGGCCGCTTCATCGCTTTTGAATCCACTGCTACTAATTTAGTCGTCGGAGAGACTAACAACAAATCAGATGTTTTTGTCCGCGACAGATTGACTGAAATTACCACCCGCATCTCTGTAAACTCAACAGGAAATCAAGGGAGTTTTGATGCTTTTAACCCGGCTATTTCTGCTGATGGACGTTTTGTGGCATTTGAATCTAATTCAACTAACTTAGTAGCAGATGATACTAACAATATCTCTGATATCTTTTTGCACGATCGGCTTAATGGCACCACAACCCGCATCTCAGTAGGTTCTACAGGCCAAGAGGGCGATCGCCCTTCACTTAATCCCTCAATATCCGCCGATGGCCGTTTTGTGGCCTTTGAATCTAATTTAACCAACTTAGTAGCAGGAGATACTAACAACAACTCAGACATTTTTGTACATGACATCCAGACAAATACTACCACTGGCATCTCAGTTGATTCAACAGGAAATCAGGGAAATATTGGCTCTTTCAACCCTTCAATTTCCGCTGACGGCAGTTTCGTTGCGTTTGACTCTTTAGCAGATAACTTAGTGGCGGCAGATACTAACAGCACGAGAGACATTTTTGTACATGAAATCCCGACCAATACTACCACTCGCGTATCGGTAAATTCATCGCAAAATCAGGGAAATTTCGGGTCTATTTCTGCTGTTATTTCTGCTGATGGTCGCTTTATCGCCTTTGAGTCAAATGCTAGCAATTTAGTAGCCGCAGACACTAACGGTACTTCCGATATTTTTGTGCATGACAGGCTGAGTAATATTACTAGCATGGCCTCAATTAATTCTACAGGCGATCGCGCAAATCGCAGTTCCTTCAAGCCCTCGATTTCTGCCGACGGTAGATTGGTCGCCTTTGACTCGCTAGCTGACAATCTCGCGGCCGCAGATACCAACGGCACTAATGATATCTTTGTGCGCGATCGAGACACAGCCACCACAACTCGCATCTCAGTAAATTCCCAAGGTCAAGGTGCTGATATAACATCCTTCAATCCCGCTATTTCTGCGACGGGAAATGTGATTGCATTTGATTCTTTTGCTACTAATTTATTGCCTCAAGATACTAACAGTAGCAGAGATGTTTTTATCTCTCACCCTGTTGCTTTCAGCAGCGGCACTTCCGAGAATGATACGCTGATTGGCTTTGCAGGCGACGATGCGATTTCTGGCGGCAAAGGCGACGATTTTTTGGACGGCAAATCAGGCAGCGATACCCTGTTCGGCGGTAGGGGAAATGATACCCTCAACGGCGGTGATGGCGATGACATCTTAGTAGGAGGAAAGGGGCGCGACAAATTTGTTTTGCAATTACAACAGGGAAGTGATGTGATTAGCGACTTTCAAAATGGCGAAGATTTGTTCTTGTTAGCAGGGGGCTTGACTTATGACCAAATCCGTGTATTGCAAATGAAGGATGGTAGCGCGATCGCCTTAGCCACCACCAATCGAATCTTAGCCATCCTCCCAGACTTGTCAGCCAACTTACTGGGATTTGAAGCTTTTAGCCTAGTTTAGCAAGCATCCTGGGTCAGTTAACCAACAATTTCCAACAGAATGAGAATGATTCTCACAACTATGATAAGATGATCGAACAAGACTTAAACTCCTGCGCTATCTGTAGAGGGCCTCCTTTTGCGATCGCCCTTACAGATATACATTTCCCTGACTTTAAGGACAGATAGTCAACAGTTTGGGAAACAGCTCAAATCACAATTAAGGTGTTTAGGAACAGGTACAATGGCAAATATAACAGGTACAAACAGTAACGATTTACTGAATGGAACTCCACAGACAGACGCAATTTTCGGCTTAAATGGAGATGATACAATTAGCGGTTTGCAAGGTCAAGATACGCTTTACGGAAATAGCGGCAACGATGTCATCAACGGCGGTGAAAGCGGTGACATTTTGCGTGGAGGTAAAGGCAATGACAGCCTCGACGGTGGCGCGGGTAGCGACAATCTTTATGGCGACGGTGGCCGCGACACACTGACAGGTGGCGAAGGTTTTGATAACTTTGTTTTCAGCCGCAGCAACATTGGCACACCGCGAACAACAGGCGGTTTAAGCATCGCTGATGCTGACATTATTACAGACTACAATGTAGAACAAGATTCCATTGGTTTGTTGGGATTAAACTTTGAAAATCTCAACATTTCAAACGGCACTGGAGAGTTGGCAAATAGTGCGATAATTCAAGATAAAGTTACTGGTGAATTTTTGGCGATCGTCCAAGGAATTGACAGCAGCAAACTTGTCACTGGTGAATTCAAAACTTTTGTGCAGCCTAGTGGGCCCTACTCGAATTCTACCGCCGATCCGGGCAAGATAGACTCTGGAATTCCCGGATTTGTTGGCACGGATGGAGATGGCAAAATCTCGGCAAATAATCGGGTAAATCCGCGTTTTGTTGCTTGGGCTACAGGATTTGAAAACTATCAACCAGCCCCCGGTGTTGATGCCAGATTTCAAACTCCTGAAAAAACCTTGGGCCCTGTTGCTAGCAAAGATAATTTCATTGACATCGCTTCTCTCGGCGATCTCGATCGCAATCAGATCGATAGCGGAGTCAAACCTGGTCAGATTACCTTAACTTTTAGTTCAGGAATTCGCAATGGTTCTGGTCAAGATTTTGCCGTGTTTGAAAATAGCTTTAACAACGCAGGAGGTGTTTTCGGGGAATTAGCTTATGTAGAAGTTTCTAGCAATGGTATAAACTTTGCCAGATTTAAAGGCGATTCGTTGACTGGCGAACCTGTAGGTGAAGAAGGAGTGATCGATCCAACTAACATTTACAATTTAGCTGGAAAGCACGTCAATAATGCTTTTACCACCGACCAAGGAGAATTGTTAGGCGGTTCTTGGGGAACTCCTTTTGATTTACAAACTCTGGCTACGGATGTGCTAGTAACTTCGGGTCAAGTTAATCTCAATGCGATTCGTTTTGTGCGAATTGTGGATATTCCCGGTAGCGGCAGTTTCAAAGATGGCGCTAATAGAGCAATTTACGATCCTTGGGCAACTACGCCACCTGTGACATCTGGAGGTTTTGATTTGGAAGCTGTGGGGGTATTTAATATCATCTAGCTTGATTCTGGACGCACTCCGGCTAAAGAAACCGGGTTTTTACCGAATCTGCGGGTGACAACACGTCTTTTCGTAAAAAAACCCGGTTTCTGGGCCACCAAGCTTAAGTTTTGTGCTATTTTTTCAACAAAATTATCGTTATTATAATTATGAAATCAGCCAGCCACAGAAGGTCTTTTGATGTGCATTGGCAAGAGAATCTTTCAGATTATGTCACTGCAATTTCTTGGTCAAAAGATGGGAATCTATTAGCCGCTTGTTCTGCCGCCGGAGAAGTCTTAGTCTGGCAAGATATAGAGGAACAATCATTCCTTTTGCAGTCAGCGGGAGACTCTTCAACAGATTGTTTGAACTTTTCCTATGATGGGCAGTTTTTGGCTGCGGGCGGACAGGATGGAGTTTTGAAAATTTGGAGTATGAATTCGCTGAAGTTAGTCGCCCAGTTGGAGAATCCCCGTCGGTGGATTGACCAACTGGCGTGGCATCCTAGTTGCAATCAAGTTGCTTTTAGTTTGGGTAAAAAAGTCCAAATTTGGGATGCTGAATCCAGAAGTGCGATCGCGGAATTGAACTTTGAAAATTCTTCTATCTTCGGCATCGCTTGGCATCCCCAGGGCAAGCATTTAGCGGCTAGCGGTTCTAAAGGCGTGAAGATTTGGAATGCCCTACGCTGGGATGAAGTACCTAGAAGATTGGAAATACCTTCGGCTAGTGGTGCGATCGCCTGGTCTGGTGATGGTCAACGGATTGCTGTTGCTAATCTTGATGATAACATTGCTATTGCTAAATTGAGCGACCTCAAACCAGGTTTTATGGGCGGTTTTCCGGGTAAAATTCGGAAATTAGCTTGGTCTGATATTAATACTGAATTAGGAGTGCCACTAATAGCAGTTGCTAGTGGTAATGTAGTGGGAATATTAGAAAAACAATTTGATGAATCGGCTGGATGGGATGGCTGGGTGTTAGATTCTGATTTAGACATTGTGCAAGATATTGCTTTTCAACCGGGGACGTTTCATTTAGCTTCTGCTTCTGATGATGGTCAAGTTTTGTTGTGGTATGAAGCTGAACAACTTGCTCAATTGCTGACAGGTGCTAGCGGTGGTTTTTCTTGCTTGGCTTGGCATCCTCAAGGCTATAAACTGGCTGCGGGTGGACAAGGAGGGGAAGTATTGATCTGGAAAAGGGATGACAGTGAGGTCTAAGCTAGCCGAGCAATAAATTTAGGGGCTTGCGCGTAAAGAACATCTTAGGGTATGATGAGAATGATTATCATACTTGATAGCGCTCGATCGCCCGTATCGCCTGGATTTCAGCTATGAAGTGCGATCGGCAAATACCTTGGGATGCTTAGCGGCGTTCCAAATTGACAGCAGGGCCTCTACAATTAATTAACGAGGGACAATGACTAATCTCACTGTACAAACCCCAGATTTAATTTCCGAACTTCCCAAAAAAGGAATGCCCGTAACTATAATTACCGGCTTTCTCGGCAGCGGAAAAACCACTTTACTCAATCAAATACTCAAAAATCGCCAAGATTTAAAAGTAGCAGTTTTAGTTAACGAATTTGGTGATATCAACATCGATTCGCAGCTTTTAGTTTCTACCGAAGATGACATGGTAGAATTGAGCAACGGCTGTATTTGTTGTACAATTAATGAAGGCTTAGTCGATGCCGTCTACCGAGTTTTAGAACGGGAAGACCGCATCGATTGCATGGTAATTGAAACCACCGGAATTGCCGATCCACTGCCAATTATCCTGACATTTCTCGGCACAGAATTGCGCGATTTAACCAGTCTAGATTCTGTACTAACTGTAGTCGATAGCGAAACATTCACTACCGATCATTTTGAGAGCGAATCAGCTTTAAAACAAGTGGCATTTGCAGATATTGTGCTGCTGAACAAAACTGATTTAGCTCCTCCCGAAAAAGTAGAAGAGTTAGAAGCTTACATTCGCACAATCAAGGAAGGAGCGAGAATTTTATACTCTCAACATGGTGAAGTTCCTTTACCCTTAATTTTGGGTGTAGGTTTGACGGAAGCCGATCTTTTCCATAGTTTTGAAACTGAGGAAAAACACGAGCATCACGAACATGAACATCATCACGAACATGAACATCATCACGAACATGAGCATCATCACGAACATAAGCATCACGGACATCACTCCAATCACTTAGACAATGACGGATTTGTTTCGCTATCATTTCAGAGCGATCGACCTTTTGATGTCCACAAATTCCAAGAATTTCTCACCGAAGAAATGCCCTTCAATGTATTTCGGGCAAAAGGTATACTCTGGTTTGC